>Ga0180218_1000098_pt1 | contig 142354 bp, 123 predicted proteins | sample eDN3rd37CKraftBY_FD_151334 | JGI IMG/M metagenome (GOLD analysis project Ga0180218, IMG submission 151334) | Enriched backyard soil microbial communities from Emeryville, California, USA - eDNA 3rd pass 37_C Kraft BY (version 2) (version 2) | ecosystem: Environmental > Terrestrial > Soil >... | reverse complement strand
TGTTCTTCCCCGACACGTTGTGATCACGTGATGTGAGCGAAGACCTCCGGGAACGATGTGGGTAACCACACTCAGATCGTTTCCACGGAGGTCTTCGTGACTCACGCTAACGCGCCATTCACTCCCGAGGGCAGAGCACGCCTTGCCCGACTGATCGTCGTTGACGGCTGGACGGTTCGCCGCGCCGCGGAGCGGTTCCAGTGCTCGCCGGCGACCGCGTCCCGATGGGCGCTCCGGTATCGGGCGGGTCTGCCGTTGACGGACCGCAGCTCGCGGCCGCACCGGCAGCCGTCGCGCTCGTCGCAGCACCTGGAGCGTCGCATCATCGCGCTGCGGTTCACGCGTCGTTGGGGACCACACCGCATCGGCTATCACCTACACGTTCCCCGATCGACGGTCGGTCGGGTCCTGGCCCGGTATCGGATGCCGCGGCTGTCCGACCTCGATCAGGGCACCGGGCTGCCCGTCCGCAAGCCGAAGCCGGTCCGCTACGAGGTCGCGGCCCCCGGTCAGCTCGTCCATGTCGACATCAAGAAGCTCGGTCTGATTCCGGACGGCGGAGGGTGGCGTGCGCACGGCCGAGGCTCAGCCCAGGATCGCCGAGCGCATGTCGCGCGCACTCGAGCACACCGTCACGGCGCGTCACCGTCACGCGGCTACACCTTCCTGCACCACGCCGTCGACGACTGCACCCGACTGGCATACTCCGAGCGCCTCCCGAACGAGCGCAAGGAGACCGCCGCAGCGTTCTGGGCCCGAGCACGCGCGTTCTTCGCCGAGCACGGCATCACCGTCACCGCCGTGATGACTGACAACGGAGCCTGCTACCGCTCGCACGCCTTCGCCGACGCGCTCGGTGAACACGTCCAGCATCGCCGCACCCGGCCGTTCCGGCCGCAGACCAACGGCAAGGTCGAGCGCTTCAACCGCACGCTGGCCGCCGAATGGGCATACGCGCGACCCTATGAATCTGAATCCCAACGCGAAGCCACCTACGCCGACTGGCTCCATCACTACAATCACCACCGACCCCACACCGGCCTCGGCGGCTCAACACCCGCAGAACGCGTTCACAACCTCACGGGGAAGAACATCTAGGGCACCGCTCGCCGCAGCGTCACGAACGAGATCGCCGCGAGCGCGGCGCCGAACAGCAGCCCCCACAGGCCGAGGCCGAGCGCGCCCTGCGCGCCGATCCAGCCGAAGACCCGTCCCCACGCCTCGAGCATTCCGATGATGAACATCGCGAGCACGAGGAGGGCGGCGATGCCCACGAGCACGCTCGTCAGCACGACCGATCCGAACCGCTTGTAGATAGTGGCCGCCCAGAAGCCGACGACGAAGAACAGCATCGTGACGGCGAAGAAGAACAGGGCTGCACCGAGCGGACCGGCCTCCCAGATCCACGGCAGGTAGAAGAAGTACCCGTTCATCCCCCACCCGTCGGTGGCGTTCTCGATGAAGCCGCCGATCACGAACACCGCCGACAGGATGGCTCCGGTCAGTGCGGCCGCGAGCAGCGTGCCGAGGTAGAACTCGCGCCGGGTGACGCTCATCGCCTGCGAGAACGGGAAGGTGAGTGTGAGCGACTGGATGCCCACGACCGCGAAGTACCACAGCGGCGCCTGCGCACCACCGCCGTACAGCGGATCCTGGGCGCCCGCGTTCCGGATCAGGGCGTAGATCGCGAGGGTGATCACCAGCGAACCGGCGAGCACCATGAGCGGCACCCAGATGTAGGTCTGGCGGTTGACCAGCTGCATGCGGACGACGTTGACGGTGCGGTTCATCGCAGAGCTCCTTCGTCGATGTCGGCGGTGGATGAGGACGAACCGGATGCGGCGCCGCCCGCCGCGGACCCGGAGGCGTGCTGCGTCAAGCGCACGATGAGCTGCTGCAGCGACACCGGGGCGACGTCGAGACCCGCCGCGGCGAGGCTCTCGCGCTCGGCGGCGCTGAGTGCGCCGAGGACCGTCGCGCTGGAGACGTGGCCGAGGCTCTCGCGGTGGATCACCTCGCGCCCGGCGACGAACGCGTCGACCGCGGCGGAATCGCCGACGATGTTCGTCGCGCGGTCGCGCACGGCATCCGTGTCTTCGTCCATGATGATGCGACCGCGATCGATCACGAGCACCTTCTCGATGAGGTTCGAGACCTCGTCGATCAGGTGGCTCGAGAGGATCACCGTGCGCGGGTGCTCGGCGTAGTCCTCGAGCAGGCGGTCGTAGAAGATCTGCCGCGCGACGGCGTCGAGGCCGAGGTACGGCTCGTCGAAGAACGTGACCTCGGCGCGCGAGGCGAGCCCGATGATGACGCCGACCGCCGACAGCTGTCCGCGCGAGAGCTTCTTGATGCGGCGCTTGACAGGCAGCTGGAAGTCGTCGATCAGGCGCTCGGCGAATTCCTGGTCCCAATTCGGGAAGAACAGGCGCGCCGTCTCGAACGCGTGCCGCGGCGTCGCGTCGTCGGGGTACTTCTGGCTCTCTCGCACGAAGCACATGCGGCTGAGCACGCGAGCGTTCTCGTACGGGTGCTCGCCGAACACGCGCACGTCGCCGCGCGTCGCGAAGTTCTGCGCCGTGAGGATCGACATCACGGTGGTCTTGCCGGCGCCGTTGCGCCCCAGCAGGCCGTAGATGGTGTCTTTCTCGATGGAGAAGCTCACGTCGTCGACCGCGACGGTGTCGCGGTACCGCTTGGTGAGGTTCTTCACCTCGATCACGGAGGTCATCGGAGTGTCCCTTCGGTGGTGGTCTGGGTCGAGTTCGAGGGCAGTTCGGCGGCGCGTTCGCGGATGAGACGGGTGAGGTCATCGGCACTGAGGCCGAGCTTGCGCGCCTCGTTCATGAGGGGCTCGATGAAGTTCTCGGCGAACGCGGTGCGTCGCTCGGCGAGCAGCATCTCGCGTGCTCCGGTCGCGACGAACATGCCGATGCCGCGGCGCTTGTAGAGCACGCCCCGGTCTACGAGCATGGCGACCCCCTTCGCTGCGGTGGCGGGATTGATGCGATAGAAGGCGGCGAGCTCATTCGTCGACGGCGCCTGCGACTCCTCGGCCAGGCTGCCGTCGACGATCGCGTCTCCGACGCTCTCCGCGATCTGCACGTAGAGCGGTCGCCCCTCTTCGATCACACCTGCTCCCAGGTTCGGTGGTTCATTACTCGACTAAGTAACCATATAACCCGGCCGCGTGTCAATCGGGACCGACTCGTGGCCCCGACTGTTCCGGCGAGCATCGAGGCGTGGACGACGCGCACGACGGCGCGCCGCGGACGTGAGCGCAGGGAGCCGCTCCGAGTTCAGGACGAGGGGCGCTCGCCGCGACCGGGATCAGGTGACGGGCCGGGCGACGGCGAAGGCGTGTGCGACGAGCGGCGCGAGGGCACGGGCCACGGCGCGGCGTCGCCGGCGAGGTGGGGCTGGGGCGCGGCATCCGGTTCGGGTGATGTCTTCGCCGCAGACGACGCGGATGCCTCGTCCTTCGCGTCGGCTGCCCCGGACTCGCCCGGCCCCAGCTCGAGCATGACCTTCTTCTCGAGCACCTCGATCGCCTCGTCGGACAGCAGGATGAGTCCGTCGAGCTCCTCGCGCACACGTCGGTAGGCGAGCTGCCGCTCAGCGGGCGTCGCCGCCTGGTCGACAGCCACCGTCAAGAGCTGCTTGGCGGTGTCGAGGCGCTTGCGCTCGTCGGCCGAGAACGACGAGTCGCGCAGACGACGGGCATCGCGCTCGGCGACGTCGAACGCGACCTCGTAGTCCGTCACGGCATTGCGGTACTCGGCCAGCTGCTCGGGCGTGATGCGGGCCTTCGACGACGCAGGCCGCAGGCCGTCGGCCACGCGCTTCGCGCGCAGGAACGCCGCCGTGAGAGGCTGGCGCCCGTCGCTCATCGCGGGGAACGCGATGAGCTTCGCGACGTCGAGCTCGTACTCGAGCCAGCGCGCGGTCGTGGCGTCGTGCTCCGCGAAGAGCCGCTCGAGCTCGGCCGACATCGATTCGGCGGAGGGCTTGGACGGCGCGCTCGCCGTCGCCGCCGCTCCCACGGCCGGGATCGGCACCGAGCCGGCTCCCGCTCGCGCGGCCGCCTGCGCGGCCTTCAGCTCCGCCTTGGCCTTGAGCACCTCGAGCCGCCGCCGGTGTCGGCGGCGGGCACCGCGCTCCCACGCGCTGCCGATCCCACCCAGCACGAACATGGTGGGGAAGATGAGCCACCAGTACTGCCGGAGGAAGTCGAATAACGGCTCCACCCCGCCATGCTACTGAGGTCTGCCGAGGGCGTCGCGGTCGGGCCCCCTGCGGATCTGCGCGCGCGGCGCCCCGAAGACCCCCGCCTGCCGTTCGGCCGCCTCGAGCGCCGTCGCGAGCTCGTGCACCGCCGCGCGGTATTCGACGTACTGCTGCGGTGTGACCCGGTCACGCTGCGTCGGGCGCAGCCGCCCCGCTTCGCGCTGGGCGCGGAAGAACGCGAGGGTCGCCGGATGCCGCGAGTCCAGCATCTGCGGAAAGGCGAGCGCGAGCGCGGGATCCGTCTCGTACTCCATCCATCGCGCGTTGATGGCGTCGTGCGCCGACGTGAGCCGGTCGATGGGCAGCGGATCCGCGCGCGATGCCGCGCTGTAGTGCGCCTGCGCGGCCTTGATGCGCGTGCGGGTCGCGCGCAGCGCGAGCGATGCCGCCCTCTCGGCGCGCTTGGCCTCGCTCAGCTGTCGCCGCGCCTCGATCGCGGCGGGAGTGGTCGGCAGCACGGCGCCCAGCAGGGGCGACGGCTCCTCCGCGCGTGCGGCGAGGGCGTTCGACCGCGCGTGACGAAGTCGCGCCTTCGCCTCGACGAGCGCCTGGTACGCGAGCCTCTCCTCGTGTCGTGCGGCATCGACCTCGAGCCGCCGTGCACGCCGGCTGCGGGTCGTCACACCGGCGTAGACCGCGCCGCCGATGGCCGCCGCGGTCGGAGCGGCCCACCACCAGTCGGCGAGGAAGAGGAGGAACGGCTCCACCCAGCCATGCTAAGCCCGGGCACCCGGGGCTTGAGCCGGGGTCAGCCGAACAGCAGCGAGATGACGGTCGCCCCGCCGCCCACCAGGATCAGCGAGATGATCACGACCCACGCGACGATGCGCGTGCGCCGCTGGCGTGTGTCCGCGAAACCCGTGTACTCGTCGTCGTCGGCCATGTTCACCTGTCTCCGTTCGCTCTCTCAACCGGGGAATCGGCGGGTCAGCCGATGATGGGTCCGAACGCGTTCGGCAGCGTCGAGCGCGACAGGTCGCGCAGCTCGGTGAGCGGCACCGTGAACAGCCCCTGCACCTCGAGCGCCGGAGCGTCGCCGTCGCCGGGGGCATCCGTCACACCGATCCGCAGCACCGGGTACCCGCGCCCCTCGCACAGTCCGCGGAACTTCACGTCGTCCTCACGCGGGACGGTCACGATGACGCGTCCGGTCGACTCCGAGAAGAGGGCGGATGCCGCATCCACCCCGTCGCGGTCCATGATCTCGTCGAGCCACACGCGCGCTCCGACACCGAAGCGCATGACGCCCTCGGCGAGCGCCTGCGCGAGGCCGCCCGACGACAGGTCGTGCGCGCTCGAGATGAGCGACTGCTGCGATGCCGCGTGGAGGAGCTCGGCGAGCTTGCGCTCCTGCGCGAGGTCGACGCGCGGCGGGCGGCCGCCGAGGTGGTCGTGGATCGTGCCGGCCCACTGCGAGCCGCTGAGCTCGGTCGCGGTGACGCCGAGCAGGTAGACGTTCTCGCCCGGGTCCTGCCAGCCCGAAGGCACGCGGCGAGCGACGTCGTCGATGATGCCGAGCACGCCCACGACGGGCGTCGGGAAGATCGGCTGGTCGCCGGTCTGGTTGTAGAAGCTGACGTTGCCGCCCGTGACGGGGATGCCGAGTTCGAGGCATCCGTCGGAGAGCCCTTCGACCGCGCGCGAGAACTGCCACATGACCTCGGGGTTCTCGGGGCTGCCGAAGTTGAGGCAGTCGGTCACCGCGGTCGGCACGGCGCCCGTGACGGCGACGTTGCGGTACGCCTCGGCCAGTGCGTGCTTGGCGCCCTCGTACGGGTCGAGCTGGCAGTAGCGGCCGTTGCAGTCGGTCGAGATCGCGAAGCCGAGGCCGGACTGCTCGTCGACGCGGATCATGCCCGCGTCGTCGGGGAACGCGAGCGCCGTGTTGCCGAGCACGTAGCGGTCGTACTGGTTCGTGATCCACGACGTGTCGGCGAGGTTGGGGCTCGCGACGAGCTTCGTGAACTGCTCGCGCAGCTCGGCGGGGTCGTTCGTGCGCGGAAGGGCTGCGGCGGAGTCGTCCTGCAGCGCGTCGATCCACGTCGGGTAGGCGACGGGACGCTCGTAGACGGGACCGTCGACCGCCACGGTCGAGGGATCGACGTCGACGATCTGCTCGCCGTGCCAGAAGATCTGGAGGCGGCCGTCGCCGGTGACCTCGCCGAGGACGCTCGTCTCGACGTCCCACTTCGACGTGACCTCGAGGAAGGCATCGAGCTTCTCGGGCGCGACGATCGCCATCATGCGCTCCTGGCTCTCGCTCATGAGGATCTCCTCGGGCGTGAGCGTGGGGTCGCGCAGCAGCACCTTCTCGAGGTCGACCCGCATGCCCGAGCCGCCGTTGGCGGCGAGCTCGCTCGTCGCGCACGAGATGCCGGCGGCGCCGAGGTCTTGGATGGCCTCGACGAGCTCGCCCTTGTAGAGCTCGAGGCAGCACTCGATGAGCACCTTCTCGGCGAACGGGTCGCCGACCTGCACGGCGGGGCGCTTCGTGGGGCCGCCCGACGAGAACGTGTCGGATGCCAGGATCGACGCGCCGCCGATGCCGTCACCGCCCGTGCGGGCGCCGAACAGCACGACCTTGTTGCCCGCGCCCGAAGCGTTCGCGAGCTTGAGGTCCTCATGGCGCAGCACGCCGACCGCGAGCGCGTTCACGAGCGGGTTGCCCTGGTACACCGCGTCGAAGACGGTCTCGCCGCCGATGTTCGGCAGGCCGAGGCAGTTGCCGTAGAACGAGATGCCGCTCACGACACCGTGCACGACGCGCGCCGTGTCGGGGTGGTCGATCGCGCCGAAGCGCAACTGGTCCATGACCGCGACGGGGCGTGCGCCCATCGAGATGATGTCGCGCACGATGCCGCCGACGCCGGTCGCGGCGCCCTGGAACGGCTCGATGTACGACGGGTGGTTGTGCGACTCGACCTTGAAGGTGACGGCCCAGCCTTCGCCGATGTCGACGACGCCGGCGTTCTGGCCCATGCCGACCATGAGCCGTTCCTTCATCTCGTCGGAGACCTTCTGCCCGAACTGGCGCAGGTAGATCTTGCTCGACTTGTACGAGCAGTGCTCGCTCCACATGACGGAGTACATCGCCAACTCGCCCGACGTGGGCCGACGGCCGAGGATCTCGCGGATGCGCTCGTACTCATCGGGCTTGAGCCCCAGTGCTGCGTACGGCTGCTCGCGCTCGGGGGTGGCGGCGGCGTTCTCGACGGTGTCGACGACAGGGCGAGCGGATGCCTCGGCCGAAGCCGTCGAAGAGGGGGTGGTCATGCGGCTGAGCTCCAGGAATCGCGGGCGCCGGACGGCATCCATCCTAGTCGCGGCCCCTGAGTGCCGAACCGCTCGCTGCGGACGCCTATCGGCGCACGACGGGTTCGCCGATCAGCCGCTCCGGAGTCGCGTCGCGCGCATCGAGCACGCTCGTGTAGTAGTCGATCTTGAAGTTCAGCCGCTCGAGGTGCTCACGGTCTTCGGCCATGCGCTTGACGAGCGCCTCGCGACAGCGTTCGAGCACCTCGACGCGCTGCGCGATCGTGTGGTCGCCCGCGTGCGTCAGCGCGACGAAGTCCTTCATGTCGCGGATGGGCATGCCCGTCGCGCGCAGCAGCTGGAGGAACTTGATCCAGCCGATGTCGTCCTCGCTGTAGCGGCGGTGTCCGCTCGGCGCCTTCGCGATCGCGGGGAGCAGTCCCTCGCGCTCGTAATACCGCAGCGTGTGCTTCGAGACCCCCGTCAGCTCAGCGGCTTCTTCGATGGTGTGGTCGCTCACGGGCTCCACGGTACGCCTGGAACGAGCCCGTCGGGCCGCTGTTGACTTCGAGCGCGCTCTAACTCCTACGGTCGTCCGCATGACTGAGAACACCACCCTCACGGCCCGCGCGTTCGCCTTCGGGCCGTCCGCGACCCCCCTCGTGCCGATCGCGGTCGGCGCGATGCTCATGGGCACGAGCACGCCCGAACCCGAGGCGCGGCGCATCCTCGACCACTACGTCGAGAACGTCGTGCCCCGCTACGCGGCGGCCGACGGGACCCCTGCCCGCGGAATGATCGACACCGCCGACTGCTACTGCTGGTGGGAGGCTCCCGGTGAGCCGGGCGGTCACAGCGAAGCCCTGCTGGGACGCTGGTTCGCCGACACGGGTGCGCGCGAGGCCGTGTACCTGGCCACCAAGGCGACCGGAATGCTGCGTGACTACGACGGCGTGTGGAACCCGGACGGCACCGCGAACTGGGACCTCGCGCGCTCGCGCTACATCGGGGCCCACCCCGAGGTGCTGCGCGAAGCGCTCGCCGCGTCGCGCGAGCGTCTCGGCGTGGAGCACATCGACCTCTACTACAACCACGTCGACGACCGCTCGACGCCCCTCGTCGACGCGGTCGGAACGTTCGCCGGATTCATCGCCGACGGGCGGATCGGCGCTTACGGATGGTCGAACGTCACGACCTGGCGCCTCGCGCAGATCGCCGCGGTCGCCGAAGCGAACGGATGGCCGCAGCCGATCGCGCTGCAGCAGCAGCACAGCTACCTGCGCAGACGCGCCGGGCTCGACCACGCGAGCATCGTCGACTCCGAGCAGCTCGACTACCTGCGCGAGACGCCCGGGCTGCAGCTCGTGGCGTACTCGCCCGTGCTCAAGGGGCTCTACAGCGACACCTCGAAGCGGTCGCGCGACTTCTGGGCGATGGACCCGTACGCGGGAGCCGACGCCGATGCGCGGCTCGCGGCGGTCGACCGCGTGGCCGCGGCATCCGGCGCCACCGGCAATCAGGTCGTGCTCGCGTGGCTCATGGCGGCCTCGTCGCCGCGCGTGCTTCCGCTCATCGGCGCGCGCACGTTCGATCAGTACCTCGAATGCATCGAGGCGCTCGACGTCGAACTGACGGTCGAGCAGCTCGAGGAGCTCGACTCCGCGGGGGCGTGAGCACTCACGACGGACGGGTTCGGGGCGGATGCCCGGCCTTGGGGCGGATCCCTTCCGCCCCGAACCCTCCGATGGTCGTCGGTCGGCGAGGGCCGTGTCGAGGAAGGGGGTTGACGGATGCGGCATCCGTTCGTAACCTACAACCAAATGGTTGTACGTAATGAGTTGAGCGATGAAGAGATCGACCGCATCTTCCAAGCCCTCGCGACCGCGACGCGGCGGGACATCCTGCGGCGCACGATCGAGGACGAGCTTTCGGTCTCCTCGCTCGCGCGCGAGTACGACATGTCGTTCGCGGCGGTGCAGAAGCACGTCGCCGTGCTCGAAGCCGCGGGCCTCGTCATCAAACGGGCCGAGGGGCGGGAGCGTCTCGTCAGGGCGGACCCGACGATGATCGCTCGCGCCCGCGCGCTGCTCGCGCGCTACGAGGAGCTGTGGCGGTCGCGCATCGCCCGGCTCGACGACCTGCTCGCCGAGCAGGTCGGCACCGAACCCCCTCACGACGACGCGAGAGACCCTCGCAGGAGAGAAGGAGAGTGACATGCCAGTCACCGCCGTCACCACCGATCCGGAAGCACTCACGATGACGCTCACGGCGGACTTCGCCGCACCCGTGGACCGGGTGTGGAAGGCGTTCACCGACCCGCGCCAGCTCGAGCGCTTCTGGGGTCCTCCCGGCTGGCCGGCCACGTTCACGCAGTTCGACTTCGAACCCGGCGGAATCGTCAAGTACCACATGACGAGCCCGCGCGGCGAGCGCTCCGGCGGCACGTGGGAGGTCCTGTCGATCGACGAGCCGCGCAGCTTCGAGGTGCTCGACTCGTTCGCCGACGAGCAGGGCAACCCGATCGCGGACATGCCGGCGTCGCGCATGGTCTTCACGTTCACCGCAACCCCTGAGGGCTCGCGCCTCACGAACGTGACGCACTTCACGTCGGCCGATGCCCTCGAGCAGGTCGTGGCGATGGGCGCGGTCGAGGGCTCGACGATGGCTCTGAACCAGCTCGACCGTGTGCTGGAAGGCCTGCGTGCGTACGCGCAGGGCAAGGGCGTGCAGACCGAGATCCTCGACGACCAGCACGTGCGCATCACGCGGCTGATCGAGGGTCCGATCGACCTCGTGTGGCGCGCGCACACCGAGCCCGAGCTCATCCGCCGGTGGCTGCTCGGCCCCGGCGGCTGGCGCATGTCGGAGTGCGAGGTCGACCTGTCGGTCGGTGGCCGCTACCGCTACAGGTGGGAGCCCGTCGGCGACACGGAGGGCGAGGCGTTCGGCTTCGACGGCGAGCACCTGCTGATCGAGCAGCCTCGCCGCATCGTGACCACGGAGCACATGACCGGCACCGACTACCCCGCGACGCTCAACGACCTCAACCTCTACGAGGAGGACGGCGCCACTCTCGTCACGCTCCTCATCGAATACCCCGACGCGCAGACGCGCGACATGGTCCTCGAGACGGGCATGACCGGGGGCATGGAGTCGAGCTACCAGCGCCTCGAGGGCGTGCTCGCGACGGTCTGACGCACCGGACATGACGGATGCCGCGGCCCCGGGGGTCGCGGCATCCGCTGTGTCACGTGAAACCGCCGGGCTGGATCGGCGTGGCGGGGGCCCAGTTCGGCCTTTCGGCCGCATCCGTCCCGGCGCTTTCACCCCCCGTCGCCCGCCCCCCCTCCCTCCTCCCCTCCGACCCCGCCGACCCCGCCCCGCCTCACCCACCCGTCGAGATTGCGTGAATGACCGCGTCACGGTGCGCGCGACCGTCGTTGGCGCAATCTCGGCACCATTCGGCGACCGCAAGGCACCCGGTGGGACGGGTGAACACCGAGTTCCCGCGCGACCTCGTCTTCACCGCGGCGCTGTTCGGGGTCGCGGCGTTCGTGTGGGCGGGGTGGGCGCAGGAGTCGCCGCCGCGGTCGGTGTGGTGGCGCGTGCTGCTCGGCGCGATGAGCATCGCAGGGCTCGCGCTCGCGGCGCTCACGATCCTCACGCTCATCGCGAACTGGGGCGCGCCGTCGGCGCTCCGACCCGGCACGGCGGCGTTCATCACGTACATCGTCGTGTTCTGGGTCGAGTTCGTCCTGGCCGGAGTGCTCGCGTTCGTCGCGATCCGCGCCGGGCTCAGCGACCTCGTCGCGCCGCTCATCCTCGCGGTCGTCGGGATCCACTTCTTCGCACTCGCACCTGTGCTCGGGCAGCCGGTGCTGTTCATCCCTGCCGTGCTGCTGACGCTCATCGCGGTCGTCGCGGCGGTGCTCCCGGCGTCCGATGTCGCCCACAGCTTCTGGTGCGGCGTGCTCGGGGCGCCCGTGTTCCTCGCGATCGGCGCCTGGTGCGGGATCGTCGGCACCGCCGCCGTGCGCTCGAGCTGACGACCCGGCGCGGGTCGCGTCAGTCGTCGAGCGCGCCGAACAGTCCGCGGCCCTTCTCCATGAGCGCCTCGTACGCTTCGCCGTACGTCGTCGGGATGCGGGCGCCGGGATCGAACCGTGCCGTCAGCAGGCCGAGCAGACCGCGCGCGGGCGCCGTGAGCGGACGGCGACGGTGCTTCTGGTGCGCGGCGGACTCCTCGCTCTTCTCCGGGTTGGGCGGCGAGTAGAGCGACTGCGGCTGCGGCCACGCGTACGGCTGACGCGGCACCGTGGTGTTGATCGCGTTGAAGATCGGATTCGCCGTCTCGTCGCGCGCGGTCAGAGGGCTCAGCCCGTGCAGGCGGCACAGCGTGTTGATGACCGATCCGTGGTGCATCTCGTCGTGGATGACGGTGCCGGCCGCGGTGTAGGCGCTGACGACGACCGCCGGCACGCGCACACCGAGGCGGTTGAACTCGAAGCCCATCTCACCCGGACCTGAGTTGTCCGGCGGCACGGCGTCGGGCGGGGCGACGTGATCGTACGTGCCGCCGTGCTCGTCGAACGTGATCACGAGCGCGGTGTTCATCGCGTTCGAGCCCGTCGGCGACGAGGACGTGCGGATCGCGTCGTAGATGTCCTGCACGAGTTTGTCGCCCGCGCGCACATCGGACTCGGCGCTGTTGGAGACGCGGACCGTCGAGCCGTCGGGAAGCATGACCTCGTCCTCGCGCTCATGACCCCACGGCGGATGCATGTCGTTGTGGTTGTAGACCATGCGCGGCTCGATGAACGCGTAGTGGGGCAGGTTGCCTTCGGCGGCATCCTTGTAGAACTGCTCCATCACGCGGAAGTTCGTCTTCCAGTACGGCTCGAGCACGGGCGCGTGCAGCATGCCCGTGAGCGACACGAGCTGCGTGGCGTCGTAGTACACGCGCCATGTGAGCCCCGCCTCCTCGAGACGGTTGAAGATCGTGGCCGCGGCGGGTGCGTCGATCCACTTGTAGTAGTCGTCGCCCGTGTGGTTGACGACGTAGCCGTGCGACGTCGACGCGTGGAAGAACGAGCGGTTGCAGAACGTCTGCGACGGCACCGCCGAGAACCATCGGTCGTAGACCGCGAACTCGCGCGCGAGAGTCGACAGCACGGGAACCATCTCGGGTGCGAATCCGCCCATCGCGACGCGGTACTCCTCGGGCTTGGGCTCGCGCTTCTTCGCGATGCGGAAGTTGACGATGTAGTCCGTCACGAACCCGCTGTTGCTCGGCTGCTGCCCGGGGGAGGGCGCGTTGTACGGATGCCGATGCCCGTACCTCTCGACGTGTGCGTTCGTATCGGGGGCGATGATGTCGAACAGCTGGGTGTTGACGTGCGGATACGTCTCGCCGGGATCCGGCTGCGGCTGCTGCATGACGGTGTCGGTCGAGCCTTCATAGACGTACGCCGGGATGTCCGCGCCGTCCGGCCCCTTGTTGGAGTAGCTGCCCTGGTTGATCCCGTCGAAATCGCTCCGGGTCTTCTCGGCGGCGGAGTACAGGCGCCCGAGGATGTTGTCGAAGCTCCGGTTCTCGAACATCACGACCACGACGTGGTCGAAGCCCGGAACGTGCCGCGGCGGCAGTGGCGAGAACTCGGGCGGGTGGGTGGTCGCGGCCGCGGTGACGGCGGCGCCGGCGGATGCCCCGATCGCGAGCCCCGCGGCGCTCAGACCCGCACGGCGGAAGAACTCCCGGCGCGACGGCAGCTCGGGTTCGTCGGCGCGCGCGTCGGTGTCGGCGGCATCCGCGTGCACCGCATCCGCGGTCGCGTCGTCGTTCTCGTCGTCCGTCGTCCGTGCCACCGAGACCCCCACCTCGACTCTGCCCGATTGTAGGGGACCGGCATCGGCTAATCTCGCGCCATGGGACCGCGACTCCGGTTCGATCGAGGCGCGCGCTACGGCGCAGCCATCGTCGGAATGCTCGCCACGACGTACATCGCGTCGGCGACGGATTTCTCGGCGATCGTGCAGTCCGAGTCGTACGCGGGGACGATCAGGAACGACACGCCGCTGGTGAACATCGTGCAGTTCCTGCTGATCGTGGGCGGCATGGTCGCGTCGCTCGCGCTGCTTCCCACGCCGGGCATGCGTCGCGTGGGCGGGATCACCCTCGTGTGCGTGGCGCTGTTCCTGTGGGCGACGTTCGGTCTCGAGCGCGGCGTCGGCAACATCCACGAGCCGGACGCGCTGTGGGCGTTCGTGCTCGATCAGGGCTTCGTCACGCTGCTCGCCGCCGTCGGCGGGTGGGTCATCGCGCGCGGACGACATCCGCTGTCGTGGATCGTCGTGATCGTGGCGATCATCCCTCCGATCGTGGGCCCGATGCTCGTCGAGGCGAACTTCACGTCGGGCGGGTACGCGCTCGTGATCCAGGGGATCGTCGTGCTGGGCGGGCTCGGCGCCGTGTGGGCCGCGGCGGGCATCGACCGGCTGCTCGAGCGGCGTCAGGCGACCGCGTCGAGCTAGCCGTGCGTCACGCCTTCGCGAGCGCGTCCTCGAATGCGACCCACGCGAGCATCGCGCACTTGACGCGCGCCGTGTATTTCGAGACGCCCGACAGGGCGGCTGCATCGCCGAACGTCTCCTCGTCGAGCGGGGTCTCTCCGCGCGATCGCAGTGCGGTGCGGAAGCCGTCGACGAGCGCCGTCGCATCCGAGCGCGAGAGGCCGCCCTCCTCCTCGACGAGCGCCGCGAGCATCGACGCGGACGCCTGCGAGATGGAGCATCCGACGCCGTCCCATGTCACATCGACGACGCGATCGCCGTCGAGGTGCACGCCGAGCGTGATCTCGTCGCCGCACGTCGGGTTGACCTGGTGACTGGTGGCCGCCGCATCCGCCGCGAGTCCCTTGCCGTGCGGGCGCTTGGAGTGATCGAGGATCAACTCTTGGTACAGCGCCTCGAGACCGCTCATCACGCGACTCCGAAGAACGAGCGGATGCCCGACACCGCGTCGAGGAACGCGTCGACCTCGTCGGGGGTGTTGTAGAGGGCGGCGGACGCCCGCACCGACGCCGTCACGCCGAAGCGGCGGTGCAGCGGCTGCGCGCAGTGGTGGCCGACGCGCACCGCGATGCCGTGTGAGTCGAGGAACTGCCCCGCGTCGTGCGCGTGCACGCCCTCGACGTCGAACGCCCACAGCGCGACACGTTCGGTCCGCGAGCCCGTCGGGGCGGTCCTTGAGCCTGTCGAAGGGTCGCCGAGAAGCCGGATGCCCGGAATCGACCGCAGCCCCTCGCCCATGCGCTCGCCGAGTGCCGTCTCGTGCGCGTGCACCGCCTCCATGCCCACGGACTCGAGGTAGCGCACAGCGGCCGCGAGGCCGATCGCCTGCGACACCGGCTGCGTGCCGGCTTCGAAGCGTTGCGGCGGAGGGAGGTACTGCGCCACGTCGAGTGTGACCGTCGTGATCATGGACCCGCCGGTGAGGAACGGCGGCAGTGCCTCGAGCACCTCGCTGCGTCCGTAGAGCGCTCCGATCCCGTACGGCCCGAGCATCTTGTGTCCGGAGAACACGGCGAGATCGACGCCCAGCGCGGGGAGGTCGAGCGGCAGGTGCGGTGCCGACTGGCATGCGTCGAGCACGGTGAGCGCGCCGACGCCGTTCGCGAGGGCGACGAGATCGGCGACGGGGTTCACGATGCCGAGCACGTTCGACACGTGCGGGAACGCGACGACGCGTGTGCGGTGCGAGATGACGGATGCCGCGGCATCCGTGTCGATCGTGCCGTCGTCGCGTACGGGGATGTGCTTGAGCGTCGCGCCGGTGCGCGCGGCGAGCTCCTGCCACGGGATGAGGTTCGCGTGGTGCTCGGACTCGGTGATGACGAGCTCATCGCCCGGGGCGAGCGCGAATCGTGCGCTCGCCGGAGCGCCGCGGCCCGCCGTCGCGTTGCCGATCGCGTACGCGACGAGGTTGATGCCGGCGGTCGCCCCGCTCGTCCAGACGAGCTGCTCGGGACGGGCGCCGACGAACCCGGCGACGGTCGTGCGCGCGTCTTCGAAGAGCTCGGTCGCCTCGGCCGCGAGCGTGTGAGCGCCGCGATGGACGGCGGAGTTCGCGCGCGTGAGGAAGTCCACTTCGGCGTCGATCACCGCGCGCGGCTTCTGGCTCGTCGCCGCGGAGTCGAGGTAGACGAGGGGCCGCCCGTCGACGGTCTGGTCGAGCAGGGGGAAGTCGGCGCGCACGGCCGTCGCGTCGAGCGTCGAGGTCACTTCTCCAGGCTACGCCGGGGCGCGGCATCCGGCTCCGTCGCATCCCGCCGGCGTGCGCTCGCGGCGGGGCCCCTGCGAGACTCGTGCCGTGGACGACCGTGTGCTCGCGATCATCGCGATCCTGCTCGGGGTGCTGATCGGCGTTGTGCTGCTCGTGCCGTTCGTCGCCCTCAGCTACCGACGTCGCGGCGGACTGACGGTGGGACGCGCCGCGCTGTGGTTCGCGGGGCTCGTCTACTTCTGCGCGATCTGGACGTATACGCTGCTGCCCCTCCCCGACCCGGACACCATCCGGTGCGCGGGCGTGAACCTCGACATCTTCGCGTTCATCGACGACATCCGCGGTGCCGTCCGCCCGACGGGCGTCGCGTTCAGCGACCCCGCGCTTCTCCAGTTGCTGCTGAACGTCGTGCTGTTCGTCCCTCTCGGGTTCTTCGTGCGGGTGCTCGGCGGGCGCGGCATCATCGCGGCGGGACTCATCGGGCTCGGTGTCTCGGCGTTCATCGAGACGACCCAGCTCACCGGCGTGTGGGGCCTCTACCCGTGCGCGTACCGTGTGTTCGACGTCGACGACCTCCTGACGAACACGATCGGCGCGCTCATCGGATCCGTCGTCGGACTCGTCGTGCCGAAGAGCCGACGCGGAGTCACGCGCCTGCCCGACGCCGAGCTGCCGCGACCCGTGACGCGCCGTCGCCGCCTGCTCGGCATGCTGTGCGACCTCATCGGCGCGACCATGACGTCGTGGGCGACCGCGGTGATCGTGCAATCGGCCCTCTACGGGCTCGGTGCCCACGAAGAAGTCGCCGAGGGGACAGCAGCCGCCGTCGTCGGGAATGTGACCGCGATCGTCATCTGGTTCCTCGTCATCATGGCGACGGGTCGATCGGTGGGCGACCTCGCCGTGCTCCTGCGCTTCGAGGGCACGACGTACCCCGTGTGGCTCGCGCGGGTGCTCCGCTTCGCGGGAGGGATCGGCGGTTACCTCATCCTCGTCGCGCTCCCCGGCGCGTGGGGCCTCGTGGGCGGGATCTTCGCCGTGCTCTCGCTCGTGCTCATGCTCACGACCGACGATCGCCGCGGACTTCCCGGGATCGTGTCGGGGCAGAAGCTGGTCGATGCTCGTGTGCGCGAGCTCTTGCAGTACGGGTGAGCGGCGCCCCCGGTCGCTGAGCGTGTCGAAGCGTCGCCCGGTCGCTGAGCGAGCGATGCGAGACGAAGCGCCCACCGCCTCGCGGCATCCGCCCTTACTCCTCGATCGACCCGCTTCCGCCGGTCTCGAGGAATTCGCGCGCCGCGACGACCAGGGCGTCGACGCCGACTTCGATCGTGGGGTGCAGCACCGGCGCGAAGAACGGCGAGTGGTTCGTCGGGATCGCGCTCTCGAGCGTGCCGGAGGCCTTCGCCTCGGCGAACATCTCGGGGTCGATGCCTCCCCAGAACCAGTACACGAGCGGCACGCCGGCCTCGCGCGCGAACCACGACACGTCCTCGCTGCCGGTGAACATCCCCGGGTCGACGACGGTGCCTGTGCCGAACGCGGTGTTGAACGCGTGCGTGAGCCGCGTCGTCGCGACGGGATCGTTGATCGTCGGGGGCAGGGTGTGGTCGGTGACGATGGTCGGGGGGACGACGGATCCGGATGCGGCGGCCTCCGCGCGCACGATCCGCTCGACCTTCTCGAGCACGCGCTCGCGCGCGGCGTCGTCGGGGTAGCGCAGGCTCAGCTCGAGCGTCGCCTCGGCGGGGATGATGTTGTTCTTCAATCCCGCGTGGATCGAGCCGACCGTCACGACGGCGACGTCGCGCGGGTCGATCTCGCGCGACACGATCGTCTGCAGCCGCATGACGGTCGCCGCCGCCATCACGACGGGGTCGATCGTCGAGTGCGGGCGCGACCCGTGGCCGCCGCGGCCGAAGAGCGTGACGGTGAGCCCGTCCGAGGCGGCCATCTGCGTGCCGGGGCGCACGCCGATCGTGCCGGCCGGAAGCGGCGTGAGGTGCTGCCCGAGGACGATGTCGGGCTTCGGGAACCGATCGAACACGCCGTCGGCGATCATCGCCTGGGCGCCGGCGCCGTGCTCCTCGGCGGGTTGGAACACGGTGACGATCGTCCCCGCCCATTCGTCCTTCGTCGCGACGAGGCGCTCGAGCGCGCCGAGCATCGCGGTCACGTGCATGTCATGCCCGCACGCGTGCATCACGGGGACGTCCGTGCCTGCGGGATCGATGCCGCGCGCGGTGCTCGCGTACTCGAGTCCGGTGCGCTCCTCGACGGGGAGGGCGTCCATGTCGGCGCGCAGCCACACGACCGGCCCGTCGCCATTGCGGATGACCGCGGCGACACCGGTCTTGCCGATGCCCTCCTCGAACTCGATCCCGAGGTCGGTGAGATGCTGGGCGACGATCCCCGCGGTGCGCGTCTCCTGGAATGAGAGCTCCGGGTGCCGGTGCAGGTCGATGTACAGCGCCTCGAGGTCGATCGTCATGCGGACGAGCCTAGCCCGGCGGCTCTTCCCGGCGCCGAGTGCACGACTTGTCGCCGAGCGCACGGCTTGAAGGCGTCGCGAAGTCGTGCAGTCGACGCGAGGTCGTGCACTCGCGCGCGTTTCGTCTGGGTCGCTGGACGTCCTCGCTCAGCGTCCGGGTGGGTCCGCGAGGCGCGCGGTCGAGCCTCGCACGATGAGCTCGAACGGCAGCTGACCGGGCTCGTGCGTCGGGGGCGCCTCGCCCTTCGTCTCGAGCGCCTCGAGGATCGCCTCTGCCGCCCGCTCCCCCTGGCCGAGCGGGAACTGGTCGATCGTCGTGAGGCGGAAGAACTCGCCGAGCTCGTGGCCGTCGATGCCGATGATCGACAGGTCCTCGGGCACGCGGTAACCGAGCTCGCGGGCGGCGAGGAGGGCGCCGATCGCCATCTCATCGGATGCGGCGAAGATCGCCGTCGGGCGCTCGCCGGGTCGCCCGAGCAACTGCTTCGCCGCGCGGAATCCGCCCTCGATCGTGAAGTCGGCGGGCTCGTACAGGGCGGGGTGCGCGGGGATGCCGGCATCCGCCAGCGCCTGCTCGAACCCCTGGCGCCGACGTGTGGGGATGTGGAAGTCGATGTCGAACTCGGGGCTCGCGCCGATGTGCGCGATGTCGCGGTGTCCGAGCGCGATGAGGTGCTCGGTCGCGAGCCGCGCGACGGCGATGTCGTCGACCGTGAGGGTCGTCAGGCGCGGGTTCGGCCCGCCGATCGCGATCACCGGCAGGTCGAGCTCGCGCAGGCGCTCGGTCTCGTCGTCGCCGAGCTCGATCGAGATCGCCACGACGCCGTCGACACGCTGCCGCCGCAGGAACGTCTCGAAGATCACCTGCCGCTGCTCGCGGTCGGCCGTGAGGCTGTAGAGCGTGATGTCGTAGCCCCTGCGCATCAGCGTGTTCGCGATGCCGCTCAGCACAGTCGAGAAGAACCACCGGTCGAGGAACGGCACGAGCACGCCGATGTTGCGCGTGCGTCCCGAAGCGAGGCTCGACGCTGACGACGACACGACGTAGCCGAGGCTCTTCGCCGCCGACTCCACGCGCGCACGGGTCGCCGGCGACACCTGACCGCGGCCGCTCAGGGCGCGCGAGACGGTCGCGGTCGACACGCCCGCCAGGCGGGCGACTTCATCGATGCTGACCATGCGCGCTCCTTCGCGGCGTTCCCCAGACGGTCGGCTGGGTCGATCCTGCCGGATCAACCCTCCGCGAGCCACACCGCCGTGTCGGTCGGCAGCAGGTTCCCGTCGAGGGGACCGCTCGCGACGACGACGGTGCCCGCGGGCAGCTCGACGGGATTCTCGCCGAAGTTCACGACCACGGTGATGTCGCCGTTGCGGAACGCGACCACCTCGGGATCGGACTCGATCCACTCGAGCGTGCCGGCGCCCAGGCCGTGTTCCCGGCGCGCGGCGAGCAGGCTCTTGTAGAGCTCGAGCGTCGAACCCTCGACGCCGTCCTGCGCATCGCGCGCGAGCGTCGCCCACTCGGCCGGCTGCGGCAGCCACGACGCACCCGTCGCGCTGAAGCCGTAGGCGGGGGCATCCGCGTTCCATGGGATGGGCACGCGGCATCCGTCACGTCCGTAGCGCTCGCCGTTCGTGCGGAACCACGTCGGGTCCTGGCGCGCCTCACCAGGGATGTCGATGACCTCGGGAAGGCCGAGCTCTTCGCCCTGGTACAGGTACGACGAACCCGGCAGCGCGAGCATGAGGGTCGTCGCGGCGCGGGCGCGGCGCAGACCGACCTCGGGGATCGGCTTGCCGGGTGAGTCCGGGCCGATGCCGTGACCCTGCGGGTTCTCGGCCGTGAGCGCGAGCCGCGACGCGTGGCGCACGACGTCGTGGTTCGACAGGACCCACGTGCTCGGCGCGCCCACGGCCGCATACGCGGCGAGCGACTCGTCGATCACGCGACGCAGCGCCTGGGCGTCCCACTTGGTCTCCAGGTAGTTGAAGTTGAACGCCTGGTGCATCTCGTCGGGGCGCACCCACAGCGCGGTCTTCTCGGCGGTCGGCAGCCACGCCTCGGCGCACAGAGCGCGGTCGCCGTCGTACTCGGCGACGAGGCGGTGCCAGTCGCGGTAGATCTCGTGCACGCCCTCCTGGCCCCAGTACGGCACGTCGGCCTCTTCGCCGCCCATCGCGTCGGCGTTCTCGGGGTGGTGGTAGTCGGGCAGTCCCTCGGCCTTCACGAGGCCGTGCGCGACGTCGACGCGGAAGCCGTCGACCCCACGGTCGAGCCAGAAGCGCAGGATGCGGCGGAACTCCTCGCGCACCTCTTCGTTCGTCCAGTCGAAGTCGGGCTGCGACGGGTCGAACAGGTGCAGGTACCACTGCCCCGGAGTGCCGTCGGGCTCGGTCACGCGCGTCCACGCGGGACCGCCGAACACGGACTCCCAGTTGTTCGGGGGCAGCTCGCCGTTCTCGCCCTTGCCGTCGCGGAACATGTACCGCGCGCGCTCGCGGCTGCCCGGGGCGGCCTTGAGCGCCTGCTGGAACCATTCGTGCTGGTCGGACGAGTGGTTGGGGACGAGGTCGACGATGACGCGGATGCCGCGCGCATGCGCCTGCGCGAGCATCTCGTCGAAGTCGTCGAGGGTGCCGAACAGCGGGTCGACGTCGCAGTAGTCGGAGACGTCGTACCCCGCGTCCTTCTGCGGAGAACGCTGGAACGGACTCAGCCAGATCGCGTCGACGCCCAGGTCGCGCAGGTCGTCGAGGTGGGCGGTGATGCCGGCGAGGTCGCCGATGCCGTCGCCCGAGAGGTCGGCGAACGACCGCGGGTAGATCTGGTAGATGACGGCGGTGCGCCACCACTCGGACCCCGGAAGAGCCGGCAGCTGCGCGGCGTCGGGCCGGGTCGTGGCATCCGTGTTCGTCGAAGTCATGCGGTACACGATACTGCAAGCGCTTACATTCTCGGACTCCTCGCCCGAATCAGGACATCTGGCTGGCTCAGGCGGATTCGGCGGCGATCGCCCTGTCTGCGCCAGATGTCCTGATCTGGGCGGCCGCAGCGCCGGCGCCGGGCGCGAGGCGGCGCACAGGCCGCGCGACTATCGTGGGCGCGTGCCTTCCGCCCAATCGCTCGCGCGCGCCCAGTCGCTCATCCGCACGATCCCCGACTACCCCGAGCCCGGGGTGCTCTTCCGCGACATCACGCCGCTGCTCGCCGACCGTGATGCGCTGCGTACGACGATCGACGCGATGCTCGAGCCGTTCGAGGGGCGGTTCGACGTCGTCGCCGGCATCGAGGCGCGCGGGTTCATCCTCGCGGGAGCCGCGGCCGTCGCGGCCGGAGTGGGCCTCGTGCCGATCCGCAAAGCGGGCAAGCTGCCGCGGCCCGCGGCATCCGTCTCATATGAGCTCGAGTACGGCACCGCGACGATCGAGTGCCACGACGACATCGCTCCGGGTACGCGGGTGCTCCTCATCGACGACGTCCTCGCGACCGGCGGCACGCTCGCCGCGGCGCACGAGCTCGTCGCGCGGCTCGGCGCCGAGACCGTCGGCACGACCGTGCTCATGGAGCTCGAGGCACTCGGCGGACGAGCGATCGTCGGCGACGTGCACGCCGTCTTCACCGCCTGACGGCGCGCGGCGCGGAGCGCTCCTCAGCCGCCGATCACGACGTTGAGCGGGGGCTCGCCCGCGAGCATCCGGTCGATCTGCCGCCGGACGAGGCGTGCCATGCGCGGCCGCATCGCGCTCGACGCGCCGCCGACGTGCGGCACGATGAGCGCTCCTGGAAGCGACCACAGCGGATGCCCCTCCGGCAGCGGCTCGGGATCGGTCACGTCGAGCGCCGCGCGGATCCGACCGCGGCGGACGTGGTCGACGAGTGCGTCCGTGTCGATGAGCGACCCGCGGCCGACGTTCACCACCAGGGCGCCGTCCGGCAGCGCCGACAGGAACGCGTCGTCGACGATGTGCTTCGTCGCGTCGCCGCCGGGCAGCGTCGCGATCACGATCTCGGCCGACGGCAGCAGCTCGGGCAGCTCGTCGACGCCGTGCACCGCGACCCCGTCCTCGTCGCGTGCGCGCGATGCGACCGCCGTCACGTGCACCTCGAACGGCGCGAGGCGTGCCGCGACCGCTTTGCCGACGCCGCCGTAGCCGAGCAGAAGCACGCGGCGGTCCGCGAGACTGTCGGCGAACTCGGGAGCCCATCGGCCCTCGGTCTGCGATCGCACGAACGACGGGATGTGCCGCTGCGCCGCGAGCGTCAGCGCGAGGGCGAGCTCCGACGTCGACGCTTCGTGCACGCTCGACGCGTTCGCGAAGACGAGCCCGTGCGGCAGTCGCTGCTCGATGCCGTCGTAGCCGATCGACTGGCCCTGCACGAGTCCCACGTCGACGCCCTCGAGATGGTGCAGCGTGCGGCCGACGCTCATGTACGGCGGAACCACGATGTCGAGGCGCTCGCGGGGCGGCGCATCCGTCATGTCCCACACGATCACATCGACTCCGTCGGGCACGTCGCCGAGCGATTCGGCGAAGTCGGCGGAGGGGACGGTCACGGTCAGACGGATGCCACGGCTCACGCATTCCACGCTAGCCGGGCCGTGAGGGGGGTCGGCGCGGCTGCCCACTCTGCGGAAACCTTCGGGCGTATCGTCGGAGCCGACGCGCATCGAGCCGAGGAGGACTCATGATTCCCGAGATCAACTACTGGGCGGTGCTGCTCGCCACGCTCTCGTCGATGATCGTGGGGTCGATCTGGTACACGCCCAAAGTGTTCGGCGCGCGGTGGATGAAGCTCGCGAAGGTCACCCGGGCCGACACCAACATCGGCGCGTGGGTGCCGATCATCGTCGCGGTCGCCCTGTCTTTCCTGCTCGCGTGGGTGCTCGCGGGGGCCACGACGATCGCGTGGCACTTCTACGGAGGCGGCTACCTGTGGGCCGCGATCGTGACGTCGGTCACGCTGTGGGCCGGCTTCACCGCGGGGCGGCTCATCGTGCACGACGTCTTCGAAGGACGGCCGTCGAGCCTCACGGTGCTCAACATCGCGCACGAGCTCGTGACGGTGCTCATCATGGCGATCATCATCGGGGTGTGGCCCCCGGCGGGAACGGTCTGACGCGGGGCGCTTCGTCTGACGCGGGGCGCTTCGTCTCGCTGCGCTCGCCCAGCGTCGGGGAGAAGTGCGATCGGACTCAGCCTCCGGTGGGAAGCGCGATCAGGCTGCGGCGCCGACCACGGCGGCGATCGCCGAGCGGAAGAAGCTCAGCCCGTCGACGCCGGACCGCATCGCGGCGGCCGTGTCGGGGCCGAAGCCGGGCTCGACCGCGTGCTCGGGGTGCGGCATGAGTCCGACGACGTTGCCGCGCTCGTTCGTGAGGCCGGCGATGTCGTCGAGCGAGCCGTTCGGGTTGACGCCCGCGTAGCGAAACGCGACCAGGCCCTCGCCGTTGATGCGGGCGAGGGTCTCGGCATCCGCGATGTATCCGCCGTCGCCGTTCTTGAGCGGGATCACGATCTCCTGACCCTGCTCGAACTCGCTCGTCCACGCGGTGGACGCGTTCTCGACGCGGAGCACCTGATCGCGGCAGATGAACTGCTGGTGGGAGTTGCGGATGAGGCCGCCCGGAAGCAGGTGCGCCTCGACGAGCATCTGGAACCCGTTGCAGATGCCGAGCACGGGCATGCCCTTCGCGGCGGCGTCCTTCACCTCGGCCATGATCGGGGCGTGTGCCGCGATCGCGCCGGCGCGCAGGTAGTCGCCGTAGCTGAAGCCGCCCGGGAGCACGAGGGCGTCGACGCCCTCCAGGTCGTGCGAGCTGTGCCACAGCGCGACCGGCTCGGCGCCCGCGATGCGGATCGCGCGCTGCGCGTCTCGGTCGTCGAGCGAGCCCGGGAACGTGATGACCCCGATGCGTGCGGTCATTCGACGACCTCGATGCCGACGACGTCTTCGATGACGGAGTTCGAGAGGATCTCGTCTGCGATGCGACGCGCGGTCGCGAGCGTGTCTTCGCCGACCTCGCCGTCCACGGTGAGCTCGAAGCGCTTGCCGATGCGGACGCCGCTGAACTCCGAGACGCCCAGCCGCTGAAGGGCGCCGGCGACGGCCTTCCCCTGCGGGTCGAGCAGCTCGGCCTTGGGCATGACGTCGACGACGATGGTGGGCATCTGGTTCCTCCGGGCGGCCGTTGGCCGCCAGCTGTCGGTCGTTGAGCGACGAGCGCGGCGATAGTCGATACGCCGGATGTCGCGGGAGGGGTCGATCCCAGTCTAGGCGACCCGCAGGCGCGTCTTTCAGCGCGGCGGGCGGGCGCGCGGCATCCGGTTCATCGTCGCACTTTCCTGCGCAGCCGAGCTTGTGACGAAACCGTGACCAAGTCCGTGGGAGCGCTCCCTTGACATTCATGGGAGCGTTCTCATACGGTCGGGGTGTCCGATGGGAACGCTCCCACGCGACGCACCCGGGTCCCGGCGCTGCCGGTACCGATCACCTGCAACACACACCCTGACAACACAAAGGAGTGACAGTGAACTCACGTGCCTTCCGCCGGGGCGCTGTGGCGGTTGCGGCCTTCTCGGCCTCCGCCATCGTGCTGGCCGGCTGCGCGGGGAGCGGCGGCGGAACGCCGTCGTCCGACGACAACGGCGAGGTCACCCTGACCCTCGCGACCTTCAACGACTTCGGCTACACCGATGAGCTCCTCGCCGAGTTCACCGAGGAGACCGGCATCAAGGTCGTCCACAACAAGGCGGCCACTTCGAACGACGCCCGCGCCAACTTCTTCCAGAAGCTCGGCAAGTCGGGCCTCGCCGACGTCGAGGCGGTCGAGATCGACTGGTTCGCCGAGATGATGCAGTACGCCGACCTGCTCGCGCCGGCCGACGACAGCCTCAAGGGCCGCTGGCTCGATTGGAAGGAAGCGGCTGCGACCGACGGCGACGGCAACCTCGTCGCCTACGGCACCGACATCGGCCCGCAGGGCATCTGCTACCGCGCCGACCTGTTCGAGGCCGCAGGCCTGCCGACCGACCGCGAGGCCGTCGGCGAGCTGTTCCCGACGTGGGACGCGTTCTTCGACGTCGCCGACCAGTACAAGGAGGCGACCGGCAAGCCGTTCATCGACTCCGCCAACGCTGTCCTTCAGGGCATCATGAACCAGATCGAGTACACGTACGAGGAGCCGGACGGCGCGATCATCGCCACCGACAACCCCGACGTGCGCGAGGCCTACGACACCGTCGTCGACCGCGCCGTGCCGATCGCCGCCTACGCCGGTCAGTGGAGCGAGGACTGGTTCGCGTCGCTCGCGAGCGGCGAGTTCGCCACCATGCTGTGCCCGGGCTGGATGCTCGGCGTCATCGAGGGCAACGCACCCGACACCACCGGCTGGGACATCGCTGACGCGTTCCCGGGCGGCGGCGGCAACTGGGGTGGCTCGTACCTCGTCGTGCCGGCCAACGGCGACAACGTCGAGGCGGCATCGCAGCTCGCGGCGTGGCTGACCTCGCCCGAGACGCAGCTCAAGGCGTTCGAGAACGCGGGCACCTTCCCGAGCCAGGTCGAGGCGCTCGACAGCGACGAGCTCGCCGCCGCCACGAACGCGTACTTCAACGACGCGCCCACCGGTGAGATCCTCACCAACCGTGCGAACGCGATCACGGTCGCGCCGTACAAGGGCCCGAAGTACTTCCAGTTCCACGACGCCCTTCAGAACGCGGTGACCCGTGTCTTCGACGGTCTCGAAGACAAGGAGACTGCGTGGGACAACTGGGTGACCGAGGTCTCGGCCTTCTGACACCCGACGGGGTGCGGGCGGCTCGCCCCGCCCGCACCCCGTGCCTGCACCAACCCTGAGAAGGACGACCGTGACCACCACCGCATCGCGGCCGGAGACGCGCGCGCAGACTCCGGATGCCCCCCGTCAGCCCCGCGTGATCTCGTTCTCGCAGCGGCTCAGCAAGTGGGATCTGAAGATCTCGCCCTACCTGTACATCTCGCCGTTCTTCATCATGTTCGCGATCGTGGGGCTGTTCCCGATCGCGTACACGGCCGTGATCTCGTTCATGGACTGGGATCTGGTGCGCAACTCGGGCACCTTCATCGGCTTCGATCAGTACATCTGGATCCTGACGCAGCCCCACTTCTGGACGGCGCTGCGCAACACCTTCAGCATCTTCCTGCTGTCGAGCATCCCCCAGCTGATCCTCGCGATCTTCATCGCCGCCGTGCTCGACCGCAACATCCGCGCCAAGACGTTCTGGCGCATGAGCGTCCTGCTCCCGTTCGTCGTCGCCCCCGTCGCGGTCGGCCTCATCTTCACGGCGATCTTCGCCGACAACTTCGGCCTCGTGAACACGTGGCTCGGCAACCTCGGCCTTCCGGGCATCCCGTGGCACAAGGACCCCTTCTGGAGCCACGTCGCGATCGCGACGATGGTCAACTACCGCTGGACCGGCTACAACGCGCTGATCCTCCTCGCGGCGATGCAGGCCGTGAACCGCGACTACTACGAGGCGGCGACCGTCGACGGCGCCGGGCCCGTACGACAGTTCTTCAGCATCACGCTGCCGTCGCTGCGTCCGACCCTCATCTTCGTCATCATCACGTCGACCATCGGCGGCCTGCAGATCTTCGACGAACCTCGCGTGTTCGACCAGTTCGGCCGCGGCGGCGCGGGCCAGCAGTGGCTCACGATCACGCTCTACCTGTACGACATCGGCTGGGGCCAGTGGAACTTCGGCCGCGCGGCCGCGATGGCCTGGATCCTGTTCATCATCATCCTGCTCATCGGCCTCATCAACCTCCTCATCACCCGCTCGCTCGTGCGGGACGAAGGACTGCGACGCGAGCTGACGAAGCGGCAGGAGAAAGAGCTGGCCAGACGCGCGAAGAACGACCTGAAGGAGGCCGCGCGATGAGCACGCTCGGAACCCCCACGCCTCTCGCCGTGGTCGAGGAGAACATCCCGAACGAAAAGCAGCGCCGTCGCGGGGCGCGCACGATCCGCATCCGCGGATCCCGTCCCGGCTGGATCGTCTACGCGCTCCTCACGATCGTCTTCGCGACGGGCGCCTTCCCGCTGTGGTGGTCGTTCGTGATCGGCTCGGGCGACGCCTCGTCGCTGCGGCGTCCGTTCACGTGGATCCCCGGCGGCAACTTCTGGTCGAACGCGGCAGCCGTCGTCACCAATCCGGCCGTCAACTTCTGGCCGGCGCTGTGGAACTCGATCTACAGCTCGTTCCTCATCGCCGCGGCGGTCGTCATCACATCCACCCTCGCCGGGTGGGCCTTCGCGAAGCTGAAGTTCCACGGCGGGCCCGCGCTCCTCGTCTTCGTCGTCGCGACGATGGCGGTCCCGCAGCAGCTCGGCGTCGTGCCGCTCTACATCCTGTTCGCCGAGCTCGGCTGGACCGGCCAGATCGGCGCGATCATCATCCCCGCCCTCACGAGCGCGTTCGGCGTGTTCTGGATGACGCAGTATCTGCGGCAGGCCGTGCCCGATGAGCTCATCGAAGCGGCCCGCGTCGACGGCGCGTCGATGCTGCGGACGTTCTGGACGATCGGCGTGACCGCAGCGCGTCCGGCGGCCGCGATGCTGTTCCTCTTCACGTTCGTGGGCGCGTGGAACAACTTCTTCTGGCCGTTCATCGTGCTGGACCGGCAGAACCCGACGCTTCCCGTCGCGCTCTCGCTGCTCCAGTCCAACTACTTCGTCGACTACTCGATCGTGCTCGCCGGCGTCATCCTGGCCACGATTCCGCTCCTGCTGCTGTTCATCTTCGCCGGAAAGCAACTGGTCAGCGGCATCATGGCAGGTGCTGTCAAGGGCTGAATCGCGCAGCGCACCGACCGATACTGAGGACACACATGACCATCGAGTTCCAGGAAGACTCCGCTCCCATGACCGAGACGCAGCGACGCGCGTTCCCCGACGGCTTCCTCTTCGGCGCGGCGACGGCGGCGTTCCAGATCGAAGGGGCCGCGTTCGAAGACGGCCGACGGGCCTCGATCTGGGATGCGTTCTGCCGGGTGCCCGGCGCCGTGATCAACGGTGACAACGGCGATGTCGCGTGCGACCACTACCACCTCTATCGCGACGACGTCGCGCTCATGAAGCGCATGGGCCTGCAGACCTATCGCTTCTCGACGTCGTGGTCACGCGTGCGCCCTGACGGCGGAGCCCTGAACCCGGCAGGTGTCGACTTCTACAACCGTCTCGTCGACGAACTGCTCGAGGCGGACATCCTCCCGTGGCTCACGCTCTACCATTGGGACCTCCCGCAGGCGCTCGAAGACCGCGGCGGCTGGACGGTCCGTCAGACGGCCGACCGGTTCACCGAGTACGCGCTCGACATGCACGACGCGCTCGGCGATCGGGTCAAGGTGTGGACGACCCTGAACGAGCCGTGGTGCTCGTCGTTCCTCAGCTACACCGCCGGCATCCACGCGCCCGGGCACTACAGCGTGACCGAGGGCGTGCTCGCCGCGCACCACCTGCTCCTCGGTCACGGCCAGGTCATCCGCGAGCTGCGCGCCCGCGACGAGTCGCTCAACCTGGGCGTGACGCTGAACCTCACGGTCGCCGACCCGGTCGATCCGACCGACCCCGCCGACCTCGACGCGGCGCGCCGCATCGACGGGCAGTTCAACCGCTGGTTCCTCGACCCGATCTTCCGCGGCGAGTACCCGGCCGACGTCGTCGACGACATCCGCGCCGTCCACCCCGAGGCGATCGCCGCTCTCGAGGAGGCGACGAAGCCGGGCGACCTCGAGACGATCTCGACGCCCATCACGACCCTCGGCGTGAATTACTACCACGGCGACTATGTCAGCGGGCACCCGGCGACCGAGGAGGTCGCGGGCGGGGACGCGCCGACCGACCGCCGCGCGGAGTCGCCCTTCCCGGCCGCCGACGACGTCCATTGGCACGACCGCGGCCTGCCGCGCACGCCGATGTTCTGGGAGGTGCAGCCTGAGGGGCTCACCCGCCTGCTCAAGCGCGTGAGCGACGAGTACGCGGCGCCCGCCGGTGTCGCGATGTACGTGACCGAGAACGGCGCGGCCTACGACGACGTCGTCGTCGAGCGCGACGGAGAGAAGATCATCCCCGACACCGAACGCGCGGAGTTCGTGCGAGCGCACCTCGCCGCGACGCTCGATGCGATCGACCAGGGAGTCGACGTACGTGGATACTTCTATTGGTCGCTGCTCGACAACTTCGAGTGGGCCTGGGGGTACGAGAAGCGATTCGGCATCGTGCGCGTGGACTACGACACGCAGGAACGCACGGTGAAGGAGAGCGGCCGGCTGTACAGCCGCATCATCGCCCAGCGCGCGCTCGACGCGGAGAGCACGGCAGACTGAGTCTCCCGGAGCACGAAGGGCGGGTTCGATGAGCACGGATTCCGCGCGCGGACAGGTCACGATCGAGGAGGTCGCGGCAGCCGCGGGCGTCTCGCGATCGACCGTGTCCAGGGTCGTCAACGGCTCGACGGCGGTGAGTCCCGCAGCGCTCGAGGCGGTGCGCCGCGCGATCGCCGAGCTGAACTACGTGCCGAATCGCGCCGCCCGCTCGCTTGCGAGCCGGCAGACGCACGCGATCGCGCTCGTCGTGCCGGAGGACACGACCCGGTTCTTCGGAGACCCGTTCTTCGCGGCCATCGTGTCGGGCATCAACGCGCGCGTGAGCCGCTCGGACTACGTGCTGAACCTCTTCATCGCGAGCGACGACCCTGGCGACAAGACCACGAGCTACGTGCGCAGCGGCGCGGTCGACGGCGCGATCATCGTGTCGCACCACACGAGCGACACGTTCATCGACCGCATCGTCAGCAGCGTGCCCGTCGTCTACGGCGGGCGCCCCGTGCGGGAGCGGCCGAACGACCACTACGTCGACGTCGACAACACCGCCGGGGGTCGCCGCGCGACCGAGTACCTGCTCGGCAAGGGCTACACGCGCATCGCGACGATCACGGGCCCGCTCACGATGCCTGCGGGCATCGACCGCCTCGCGGGCTTCCGCGCGGCGCTCGCCGACGCGGGTCTCGAAGAGGTCGCGGTCGAGGACGGGGACTTCACGGCCGACGGCGGCGCTGAGGCGATGCAGCGCATCCTCGATGCGGGCGAGCGGCCCGAGGCGGTCTTCATCGCGAGCGATCTCATGGCGCGCGGCGCGCTCGAGATCCTGCATCGCGCCGGCATCCGCGTCCCCGACGACATCGCGATCATCGGCTTCGACGACTCCCCCGTCGCGACGAGCGTGACGCCCGCGCTGACGACGCTGCGGCAGCCCTCGTTCGAGCAGGGTGAGCGTATGGCGAGCGCGCTGCTCGAGCTGCTCGCGGGCGGCAACCCGCCTCACGCGCAAGTGCTGCCGACCGAGCTCATCGTGCGCGAGTCGGCCTGACCGGACGGCCGGTCGAGTCCGCGCGACCGTCGCGCGTGCCTGCGGCGGAAGCCGCGCCGGATCAGCGTCCGGGGGCCGTCGCGAGGATCGCGTTGTTCCACGGGTCGTCGAACGACAGCGTGCGGCCGTCGTCGCGCACCTCGAACCCGTGGTGCTTCAACCGCTCCTCGAGGGCCCCGAGCGCGTCGGCATCCGGCAGGTCGAGGTCGACGCGGCCGAGCCCGAGGGCGGGCATGCGGGGGCCGGCGCCGCGAGAGTTCCACACGTTCATCGCCATGTGGTGGTGGTAGCCGCCCGCGCTCACGAAGATCGCCTGGTTGCCGAGAGAAGCCGTCTCATCGAACCCGAGCGCGTCGACGTAGAACGCGCGTGCGCTCGCGACGTCGCCGACGGACAGGTGGACGTGACCGACGGATGCGGCATCCGCCGCGGTCGCGCCGAGCGCAGCCTCTTCGGTGAGGTGCTCGCTCAGGAACGCGTTGGGGTCGAGGAACAGCGTCGCCATCTCGACCTGGCCGTGGACCCACGACCACTCGGTGCGATCGCGGTCCCAGTACAGCTCGATGCCGTTGCCCTCGGGGTCGGTGAAGTAGAAGGCCTGGCTCACGAGGTGGTCCGCCGACCCCGCGAACGTCCCCGGTGCGTGGCGTGCGACCGAGTACAGCGCCGCGGCGAGCGCGGTCTGCGACTCGAACAGGATCGCCGTGTGGTACAGCCCCGCCGAGCCCGGAGTGGCGTGGCGCAGCGTGGGCTCGTGCTTCAGCACGACGATCGGACGACCCGCGCGACCCAGTGTCACCGTGTCGCCCTCGGCGGCGAGCACCTGCAGCGTCACGACGTCGCGGTAGTAGCGCGTCATGCCGTCGAGGTCGCCCACGAGGAGCGTCACGGGGCCCATCGCCGTGTCGGCGGCGAGGCGGTCGGGAGTCGCGAGCATCTTATGCATATGAATGGATAACGGGCGGCATCCGGGGTTCATTCCCCTTTCGCCAGAAACATGATCGCCGAGTGCACGACTCACCGTCGAGCGCACGACCTGCCGACGTGGCGAAGTCGTGCGCTCGACCGGATGCCGGCACGCGGCAGACGAGTGCGTGCTATTTGACGTCTTGCGGGTCGCCCCCGAGCTGACCGACCGCCGGGATCGGACCGCCGTCGTCGGCGCCGGTCTTGCGCCAGCGGGCGATCGCGTTGCCGAGGTGGTAGATCACCAGCGCGGCAGCGGAGCCGAGCACGATCGCGCCGAGCTGGAAGTCGCCCCACTGCATCGTGAACCCGGCGATCGCCATCACGAGCGCGACGGCGGCCGTGTACTGGTTGACGGGCCGCGAGAAGTCCACGCGGTTGTCGACCCAGATCTTGATGCCGATGATGCCGATGAGGCCGTACAGCGCCGTCGTCACGCCGCCGAGCACGCCCGCGGGGATCGTGTTGAAGATCGCGCCGATCTTGGGCGACATCGCGAGCACGATCGCGACGGCACCTGCCACCCAGTAGGCGGCGGTCGAATAGACGCGGGTCGCCGCCATGACGCCGATGTTCTCGCCGTACGTCGTCGTGCCCGAGCCGCCGAAGAAGCCGGCGATCGTCGTCGCGGCGCCGTCGGCGATGAGCGCGCGCCCGGTGTGGCGGTTGACCGACGCATCCGTCATCGTCGCCACCGCACGCACATGACCGACGTTCTCGGCGATGAGCACGAGCACGACCGGCAGGAACATCGCGATGACGGCCCACGTGCCGGGCGAGGCGAAGTCGGCGATGTGGAACTCGGGCAGGCCCACCCATGCGGCGGCCTCGACGGGTGCGTAATCGACCTCGCCGAGGATGATCGCGACGATGTAGCCCACCACGACGCCGAGGAAGATCGAGATCCGCCCGAGGAATCCGCGGAACAGCACGCTGAACAGGATGACGGCGATGAGGGTGACGGATGCGGTGACCGGCGCCTGCGCGAAGTTCGTCCATGCCACCGGGGCGAGGTTGAAGCCGATGAGCGCGACGATCGTGCCCGCGACGACCGGGGGCATGAGCTTGTCGACCCAGCCGATCCCCGCGAACTGCACGACGAAGCCGACGATCGCGAGCAGGATGCCGACCGCGACGATGCCGGCGAGGGCCGAGCCCATTCCCGCGGTCGCCGTCGCCGCGGTCACGGGTGCGATGAACGCGAACGACGAGCCGAGATAGCTGGGCAGCCTGTTGCGCGTGATGAGCAGGAACAGGAGCGTGCCGATGCCCGAGAAGAGCAGCGTCGTCGAGACGGGGAAGCCGGTGAGCACCGGCACGAGGAAGGTGGCCCCGAACATCGCGACGACGTGCTGCGCGCCGATCGCGACGGTGGCGCCCCAGTTCAGGCGCTCCTCGGGCTTGACGACCTTTCCGGGTTCGACCGTCCGGCCGTTGCCGTGCAGAGTCCAGATGGGCATATCGCTCCTTAGCGGGGAGATCGGGTGAGTGCTGAGGAAACGATAGCTGGGAGTTCGCTGAGAGCGATCACACGCGCCGCGTGTGCGGCATCCGCGTCGGCCGATGCCCTGATGGGCGCGGTCAGCCGGTGAGCCGCTCCAGCAGCTCGCGGTATCGCGCGGCCGTGCGTTCGACCACCTCGTCGGGCAGGCGCGGCGGCTCGCCGACACGCGGTGAGGGCCAGTTCGCGGCGAGCCAGTCGCGCACGATCTGCTTGTCGAAGCTCGCCATGCGCTCCTCGGGTGTCTTCCCCGACTCCCACGCGGCGGCGTCCCAGTACCGCGACGAGTCGCTCGTGAGCACCTCGTCGGCGAGGGTCATGACCCCGTTCTCGTCGAGCCCGAACTCGAACTTCGTGTCGGCGAGGATGAGTCCGCGCGACTCGGCGGTGCGCGCCGCACGGCGATAGATCTCGAGCGACAGCTCTCGCAGCTCCTCGGCGCGCTCGCGGCCGACGATCTCGACCGTGCGCTCGAAGGAGATGTTCTCGTCGTGCTCACCCATCGGCGCCTTGAACGCCGGCGTGAAGATCGGCTCCGGCAGGCGGTCGCCGTTCGACAGGCCCTCGGGCAGACGGATGCCGCACACCGTGCCCTCCGCAACGTACTCCGCCCATCCGGACCCGGTGAGGTACCCGCGCACGACGCACTCGATCGGCTGCATGTCGAGGCTCTGCACGACCATCGCACGGCCGACCACAGCCTCGGGGATGAGCGAGACGACATCGTCCGCAGTGTTCGGGATCCCATCGGGGCCGAGCGTGAGGACCCGCGACGGCACGAGATGATTCGGTATGGAGCGTCCGCCGTCCGCTCCCGCCAGCTGGTCGAACCACCACAGGCTCAGCGTCGTGAGCAGCACGCCCTTGCCGGGTATGCCGGGCGACAGCACGTGGTCGAATGCGCTCACGCGGTCGCTCGCGACCACCAGCATCCGCTTGGCACGCCCGCCTTCGGGAGTGTCAGCGGGCACGTACAGGTCGCGCACCTTGCCCGAGTACACGTGGCGCCAGCCGTCGAGGTCGAGCGGGGTGGGAGAGGCATCCGTCACCCGCCTATTATCGCGGCTGGTGCCCGCCGCCCTCACTCGCCGACTGCGGCGACCTCGGCGGCCTCCCACGCGGGCGCGTACGACGGCTGGTAGAGCATCACGGGCGGGATGCCGGGAACCTCGAGCTCGACGCCGCGTCCGTACTCGCGCTCCCACACTTCGCCCTCGAAGGTGGCGCCGCGCGAAGCGAGGTCGGCCATCGTCGCGTCGAGGTCGTCGCACATGAAGGACAGCTCGTGGCGCTGGTCGTACGGCTCCTCCTGACCGGGCCACGTGCGCGGATGCACGCCGCCCTCGGTCGGGCCCTGCGAGAAGATGAGCCACCCGGGGGAGGTCTCGATGAACGACCAGCCGACCACGTCGCGGAAGAACGCGCGGGTTGCGGGTGGGTCATCGCTGTAGACGATCGTGTGGATTCCGGTGATCATCCGGCCACGGTAGCGGGATCATCCGACACGGCGTATAGTCCACGTGGACTAATCAGCACGGAACAATCGCACCTCCGGAGAGCTCTCGCATGCGCGACGTCGTCGATCGGCTCACGCCGCTGGGCGTCATGGTGCTCGCTCTGCTGCGCGAGGGCGACATGCATCCGTACGAGATGATCCGGCTCATGCGCATGCGTCACCACGACCGGCTCGTGTCCGTCACCCACGGCTCCGTGTACCACACGGTCGCCCGGCTCGAGCGCCTGGGGCTGCTCGCCGAGGTCGGCATCGACCGAGAGGGCCGTCGCCCCGAGCGCACGACGTACGCGTTGACGGATGCGGGCAGCGAAGCCGTCGTGGAGTGGGTGCGCCGCGAGCTTCCGCGCGTCGACCGCCCCGAGGAGTTCCGCGTCGCGCTGTCGGAGGCGCACAACCTCGAGCGCGACGAGGCCGTTGCGCTCCTGAGGGCCCGCCGCGACGCGCTCGCCGCGTCCCACCGCGACCTCGCCGCGGGGCTCGGACACGCGCGTGCGAAGTCGGTTCCCGAGCAGTACCTGCTCGAGGCCGAGCGCGGTGCGGCCATGACGGCAGCCGAGCTCGCATGGCTCGACGACGCCCTCGAGCGCCTCGACCGGCCGGACTTCGACTGGGGTGCGCCGGATGTGCCATCGGAACGCTACCTGCATCAGAGAGAGGCTGCCCGGCGATGACCGACGCTCCCCCGAGCTCCGCGACGAACCCCGGGACGGCGCACGCGTCCCCGCCTCACGGAGGGAGGACTGGCGCGCCGGAGCGCAGCCCGTGGGCCGCTCTGTGGGCGCTCGTCATCGGCTTCTTCATGATCCTCGTCGACACGACGATCGTGTCGGTCGCTAACCCCGCCATCAAGGCGGCGCTCGACCCCGACACGAACAACCTCGACAACGTCGTGTGGGTCACGAGCGCATACCTTCTCGCGTACGCCGTGCCGCTCCTGATCACCGGACGCCTCGGAGACCGGTTCGGCCCCAAGACGATCTACCTCGTCGGGCTCTCGGTCTTCACGCTCGCCTCACTCGGCTGCGGCCTGTCGGCGACGCTGGAGATGCTCATCGTGTTCCGTGCGGCGCAGGGCCTCGGTGCAGCCCTCATGACACCGCAGACGATGGCGATCATCACACGCACGTTCCCGCCGAACCGGCGCGGTGCGGCGATGGGCCTGTGGGGCGGGGCATCCGGTGTCGCGATGCTCGTCGGCCCGCTCGCCGGCGGACTCCTCGTCGACGCCTTCGGCTGGGAGTCGATCTTCTTCGTCAATCTGCCCGTCGGCGTCGTCGGATTCGTGATGGCGATGATCCTGGTGCCGAGACTCGAGACTCACCGCCACCGGTTCGACGTCGTCGGCGTCATGCTGTCCGCGGTCGCGCTCTTCCTCATCGTGTTCGGCCTGCAGGAGGGGGAGCACTTCGACTGGGCGGCGTGGGTGTGGGGTCTCATCGCGGCGGGCGTCGTCGTGATGGCCGTGTTCATCTGGCAGCAGTTCCGCACGAAGAGCGAGGCGCTCGTGCCGATGGCTCTGTTCCGCGAACGCAACTTCTCGGTCGCGAACATCGGCATCGCGACCGTGGGGTTCACCGTGACGAGCATGTCGCTGCCGCTCATGTTCTTCGTGCAGCTCGCACGCGGTCTGACTCCGACCGAGTCCGCGCTGCTGCTCGTGCCGATGGCGCTCGCGGCGGGCGTGCTCTCGCCGTTCGCGGGGCGCCTGCTCGACCGCACAGACCCGCGTTTCCTGCTCGTCCCGGGCATGCTGATCGTGTCGACATCGCTGTTCTGGTATGCGGCGCTCATGAACGTCGACACCCCGATCTGGATGTACCTGCTGCCGTCCGCGCTCATGGGCATCGGGCAGGCGGGCATGTGGGGACCGCTCGCGACGACCGCCACGCGCAATCTGCAGCCGCGGCAGGCGGGCGCCGGTGCCGGCATCTACAACACGACCCGCACGATCGGCTCGGTGCTCGGCTCGGCAGCGATCGCCGCGTTCATGCAGGGCCGCCTCGAGGCGAACATCCCCGGCATCGACGACGCGACGGCGGGCATCGGGAGCGGCGCGCTCCCGAGCATCGTCGCCGAGCCCTTCTCGGCAGCGATGGCCCAGACGACACTGCTGCCCGCGTCGGTCATGCTCATCGGCGTCGCGGCGGTGCTGTTCCTGAAGCGCCCGGAGGGGCTTCGCACGCGCGACGATCGCTGACGCGCCCGTCGCCCCGGTTCAGTCCGGATCGAACGGATCGATCGGCGCGTGGTGGTCGAATGCGACGACCCCCTTGCGCCAGTAGCCGCTCACGACGGCCTGATTGCTCGGAAGGCCCAGCGTGCGGCGCAGGTGGCGACGGACTTCCACGAGACCGGATGCCTCGCCCGCCGCCCACACGAAGGCGCCCTGGCCCACCGGGCCGTGGTCGCGCAGCGCCGTGACGAGCACGTCGGGCGCGGCATCCGTGTCGACCGTGCGCAGTCTGACGTCGACGCCGTCGACGTCACCGAGGTAGCCGGCCACCCACCCGCCGTCTCCGTGCACGGAGGCGATCACGTCGACGGTCGTGCCGCGCGGGACGTCCCGGATCCAGCGGCTCGCCGACGGGAGCGACGTCTCGTCGCACAGCAGCAGAAGACCGTCGATGTCCTGCGGGGCGCGGCGAGACCCACGCGGTCCGACGACGACGATGCGGTCGCCGACGTTCGCGCGTTCCGCCCACGCGGATGCGGGGCCCGGGTCGGGGTGCGTGAAGAAGTCGAGGTCGACCTCGATCCCGTCGCCCACGCGGCGCGGGAGGGGCGTGAAGTCGCGCGCGATCGCGGCGCGATCGGGGCGCACGATGCCGTCCTCGCCCGGTCCGGCCGGCTCGGGGGCGACGAGCTCGCCGGTCGCGGCATCCGGGAAGTAGACGCGCACGTGGTCGGCGGGGCCCGTGCTCGTGAAGTCGGCGAACTCGGGCCCGGTCACCGTCACGCGGATCATGGGCGGCGCGACACGCTCGACGCGCACGACCGTCGCCCCGCGGGCGGTGAATCGGTTGCGGCCGCCCTCTCTGACGAAGCGCCCGGCGTCGCCACCGCGCGTGGGAAGGGGTTGCGGATCGGCCATGCATCCAGCCAACCACAGGCCCATGGGCGTGGGCCGCGCGGTCTCAGCCACCGGCCGCGGGCGGCTCACTGCGCCGGAAGGCACCCGCCGTCGAGGATGAACCCGCCCACGTCCCTATCCGACGGGCAGAGCCGCCACCCGTCTGTCCACGGGGACGTGCCCGGAGGGGCGTCAGTGCTCGACGACGCGCTCCGCGATGTCGGTGCGATACTGCCCGCCCTCGAGCTCGAGTTCCGCGATCGCACGGTAGGCGCGCTGACGCGCCTCGGCGAACGTCGTTCCGAGCGCGACGACGTTCAGCACACGCCCGCCCGACGCGACGAGCCCCGCCTCGGTCTCGGTCGTCGCGGCGTGCGCGAGATGCACGCCCTCGACGGACGCCGCCGCGTCGAGCCCGCCGATGAGCCGGCCCGTCACTGGCGCCTCGGGGTAGCCCTCGCTCGCGAGGACGACGGTGACCGCGGTCGCGTCAGCGAACGCGGGGCGCGGGTGGTCTTCGAGGTGACCCGATGCCGCGGCCAGCAGCAGCTCCGACAGGGGATCGACGAGGCGTGGCAGCACCACCTGCGTCTCGGGATCGCCGAAGCGCGCGTTGAACTCGATGACCTTGACACCGGCATCCGTCACGATGAGTCCCGCGTACAGCAGGCCGATGAACGGCGTGCCCTCGTCGTCGAGCCGGCGGATCACGGGCTCGGCGATCTCGCGCGTCACGAGGTCGACGAACTCCTGCTCGCTCCCGAACCGGCCGTCGAGCCACGGCAGCGGCGAGTACGCGCCCATGCCGCCCGTGTTCGGGCCGTGGTCGCCGTCGCGCAGGCGCTTGTAGTCCTGCGCGGGGCTGAGCGGCAGCACGTGGTCGCCGTCGCACAGGAAGAAGAGCGACACCTCGGGGCCCTCGAGGTGCTCCTCGACGAGCACGGCTCCGGTCGGCAGGTACTGGGCCGCATGGGCGAGTGCCGGGTCGCGGTCGCTCGTGACGATGACGCCCTTTCCCGCCGCCAGGCCGTCGGCCTTGACGACGTACGGAGCGCCGAACCGGTCGAACGCCGCCTCGACCTCAGCGAGGCTGGTCGCGCGCACGGCGCGTCCGGTGGGCACGCCCGCGGCGTCCATGATGCGCTTTGCGAAAGCCTTCGAGCCCTCGAGCTGCGCCGCGGCTCTGCCCGGGCCGAAGACCGGGATGCCGCGCTCGCGCACCGCGTCGGCGACGCCCGCGACGAGCGGCGCCTCCGGGCCCACGACGACGAGGTCGATCGCGTTGTCCAGCGCGAACTGCGTCACACCGGCGGGGTCGTTCGCGTCGAGGGCGACGAGCGTCGCGTCCTGCGCGATGCCGGCGTTCCCGGGAGCGGCGAAGATCTCGTGATCCACCTCTTCCGAGCGGAGGGCGAGGATGATGGCGTGCTCGCGCGCGCCCGAGCCGAGGACCAGGATTCTCACCCGGCCCAGCCTAGTCCGCGCGGCTCAGGTGGCCCCGGGGTCGTGCGCGGTGAGCGTCGAGGCGCCGGGTCGAATCGCGTGATTCGCGCCCTCTCGCGCGGGGTCGAGGGGATTGAGCCCGGCGCTTCGACGCGTACCGTGGAGCCATGGCGCGCAAGATCCCGACCGAGAACGGCCGCGACGCGCTCGCCGCAGTCGCGAGCGGAGACCCGGGCCGCACAGACCTCGCCACCGCCGTGCGCTACCTGCTGCAGCTGCTCGCCGAGAAGGCCCCGGGCAACTCCGTCGAGGTGCGCGTTCCGCCGTTCGGAGCGGTGCAGGTGCTCGAGGGTCCGCGCCATACGCGCGGCACTCCGCCGAACGTCGTGGAGACCGACCCCGCGACGTGGATCGCGGTCGCGACGGGCCAGGAGGAGTGGGCGGAGGCCGTCTCCGCGGGCCGCATCGTCGCATCCGGAGTGCGGGCCGACATCTCTCCGCTGCTTCCGTTGAGGGTCTGAGACCGCGCAATATAGACGATGGAACCGCTCACAGGGGAAGCCATTCCCAACGAAGTGGCCTATTATCCCATTCAACCGTCAGCGCCGAAGGTATGACACCCGTTTTGCCTGCTACACCCCCCGAATAGCGGCCGCTGACGGAGGCATGACTAGGCGCTGCCCCCGGGCGCCGGCCGATCTCGGTCACCAGTCATCGCCGGAAGGGACTTATGGCCGAGCCGACCAGCCAGACCGCCGTCAAGCGGAAGTGGTGGCAGGGCATCCGACCGCGCCTGATCGCCGTTCTGCTGATACCCATGATCGCCGCGCTCGTGCTGGGCGTGCTGCGCGTGGAGACCGCCATCGCGGCGAGCACGGCGGCGGCACGCGCGGAGAGCCTTGCGAACGCGCTGCCCGAGAGCTTCGCCCTCGGAATCCAGCTGACGCGGGAGCGTGAGGCGGCGAACGCCGCGATTCCGGATGCGACGAAGGAGCGCATCCGTGCCCAGACCGACGAGGCGATCGACATGTGGCTCCAGGTCGCGGCCGACGTCGACGCGTCGCAGGATCCCCAGCTCGAGGCGGATCTGGCCGCGGCGAGGAGCTCCCTGAACGACATCGAGACACTGCGCGAGCAGATCGTCGAGCCGAACACGCAATTGGAGGCGGTCGCCGCGTACACGGACCTGCTCAACCTGCTGTTCGGGCTCTCCTCCCGGCTCCCGGCGCTCGGGGACCCGTCGATCTACCGGCAGACCGACGCGCTCGGCAACGTGCGGACTGCTTCCGAAGTGCTCGGCACGGTCCGGGTGGTGATCAGCCAGGCGCTCATGACCGGCGAGATCGGCTCGCGCGAGCTGATGCAGCTGGCCGGCGCCCAGAGCGTGTGGGACGAGGCGAGTGCGGAGTTCCTCGCCGGGGCCTCGCCCGCGTCGGCGGAGCTGTTCGCGGAGCTCACCGACCGCGCACCCGAGAGCCGGCTGAACCCGCTGCACGTCATGGATCGGGTCGTCGAGGACGGCGGGCTCGACGGGCTCAACATCACGCTCTTCGCATGGCTGGAGCTCTACCAGGGCTACGTCGCCGACCTGGAGGAGGTCATCGTGCGGGCGGCCGAGGACCTGGCCGCCGATGTGTCGGATGCGCGTCAGTCCGCACAGCAGACCGCGATCCTGACCGCCGCCATCGTCGGCGGGGTGCTCATCCTCGCGCTCGTTGTGACCCTGCTCGCGACGCGCTCGATCCTCCAGCCGCTCATCCGGCTGCGTCGTGCCGCGCTCGACATCGCCGGCAGGACGCTGCCCGAGCGGGTCAGGAAGGTCGAGAACGCCGAGGGTCCGATCGACACGTCGGTGGAGCCGATCGACGTCGAGCGGCGAGACGAGATCGGTGAGGTGGCGGAGGCCTTCGACGCGGTCCACGGCGAGGCGGTTCGCCTCGCCGGCGAGCAGGCGCTGATGCGGGCGAACGTCAACAGGATGTTCGTCAACCTCTCGCGCCGCAGCCAGAACCTGGTCGAACGCCAGCTGCGCCTCATCGAGCAGCTCGAGGCCGGCGAGCAGGATCCGGACCAGCTGGCCAACCTGTTCCAGCTCGACAACCTCGCCACCCGGATGCGTCGCAACGACGAGAGCCTGCTCGTCCTCGCCGGCGGCGACACGCCGCAGGCCGCGCGCGGCAACGTGCCGGTGCACGACGTGCTTCGCGCCGCCACATCCGAGATCGAGCAGTTCGCCCGGGTCGAGCTCGACTCGACGGAGGCCGGCGAGCTTCGCGGCTCGGTCGCCGGCGACCTGGTGCACCTGCTCGCCGAGCTGATCGAGAACGCCACCAACTTCTCGCCGCCGGACACGCCGGTCGTGGTCCGCACCCTGCCGCGGAACTCGGACGAGCCTCTGGTCGTCGAGATCGTCGACCTCGGTCTGGGAATGACGCCCGAAGAGCTGCTCGCGGCCAACGCCAAGCTGAAGAGCACGAGCGGACTGGACGCCGATGTCGCGCGGATGATGGGCCTGGTCGTGACCGCCCGCCTGGCGGATCGCCACGGCATGACCGTCTCGCTGCGGACGGGCACGCCGCACGGCATCATCGCGCGCGTGCGGATCCCTTCGAGCGCCCTCGCGACGGGCCGGACCCAGCCGCTGCCGGTCGTGCAGACGCTCGCATCGGGTGAGCTGGCCGCCGCGCCCGCGGCCGTCGCCACTCCGGCGTCCGCCGGCACGCCGACAGGTGCGCTGCCCGTCGCTCAGACGGAGTCGGCGCCCGCTCCCGAACCGAGAATCGAGTCGGCGCGGCCCCTGGATCCGGCGAACGCGGCTGCGGATGCCGGACCGCCCCCATCCTTCGCGCAGGACGACGGCGCCGACGCCCGCGACACGCCGATCTTCGCCGCGCTCCGGTCCGCGTGGTTCACGCGCGGTCACTCGCTCGGCACGCTCCGCGGAGGCCAGTCGGACGAGCCGGACGGCGCGCAGACGTGGTCCTCGCCGGGCGACGACGGCTGGAAGCGCGCGGCCGAAGTCTTCCAGCGCCCGGAGGAAGCGGAGCTGGTCACCGCCGGCGGCCTCCCCAAGCGCGTCCCCGGGCAGCACCTCGTGCCGGGCGCGGCTCCCGCCGTGAGCCAACCCGCCCCGGCCCCGCAGCCCACGGTGGATCCGCGCCGGAGCGGCGCTCTGGCAAGCTTCCAGCGTGGGGTCAGTCGCGCACGCGGCGGCGCCGCTCCCGATCCGACGCCCGAACCCACGCCGACTCCGGCGCCCCGATACTTCCGATCCCAGAGAGGGGAAGACGAGTGACGACTGCTCCTGCGAACCTCGACTGGCTGGTCGACAGCCTTACCCAGCGCACCGCCGACGTCGCGCACGCCATCCTGGTGTCCGCCGACGGTCTGCCGATGGCGCGCTCGGCGGCGTTCCCGCCTGACCGCGCCGACCAGCTGGCTGCGATCACCTCGGGCCTCACCAGCCTCACGCAGGGAGCCGCGCGCGCTCTCGGAGCGGGGCAGGTCCACCAGATGGTCGTTGAGATGGACGGCGGATACCTCGTGGTGATGTCGGTGGGCGAGGGTTCGAGCCTCGCGGCTCTTGCCGGCCCGCAGTGCGATCTCGGTCAGGTCGGCTATCAGATGCAGCTGCTCATCGCCCGGGTCGCGACCGCGCTCACGCCCGAGATCCGCACGGCTCAATCCGGCACCTGACAGGGCAGGATGAATCAGGAGTGACCGTGAGCACCGTCGAACCCCCGCCGCCGCCGACGCTGGTCAGGCCGTACGCCCTGACCCGGGGGCGCACCGCGCCCTCCCGCGTGTACCCTCTTGAGGCGCTGGTCCACACCGACCTTCGCGCACTCGAGGGCCATGGGCTCTCGCCGGAGGAGCGGTCGATCGCCGAGCTCTGCCGCGAGAGCCGCTCGGTGGCCGAGGTCGCGGCGCTCGTGCGGATCCCCATCGGCGTGACGCGCGTGCTCATCGGTGACCTCGTCGACCGCGGAGTCGTGCGGGTGCACACGCAGGCAGAACCAGAGTCCGCCCCCGGTGCGGCGCTTCTCGAGCGCGTGCTGAGCGGACTGCGAAAGCTGTAGAGGAGGACAGACGACGTGAGCCCCGACACCAGTCAGGCGACCCTTTCGGCGAAGATCGTCATCGCCGGAGGGTTCGGCGTCGGCAAGACGACGCTCGTCGGCTCGGTCTCCGAGATCGAGCCGCTCACCACCGAAGCGGTGATGACGTCGGCGAGTGTCGGGGTGGACGACCTGTCCGCGGTACCCGATAAGACCACGACCACGGTCGCGATGGACTTCGGGCGCATCTCGCTGGACTCCGACCTGATCCTGTACCTGTTCGGCACTCCCGGTCAGGACCGGTTCTGGTTCATGTGGGACGACCTCACGCAGGGGGCGATCGGCGCGGTCGTGCTGATCGACACGCGTCGGCTCGCGGACTCGTTCGGCGCGATCGACTACTTCGAGGCGCGCGGTGTGCCGTTCATCGTCGCGCACAACGTGTTCGGCGCGGAGTACCGCTACACGGCCGAGCAGATCCGCGAGGCCCTGTCGCTTCGTCCCGAGGTGCCGATCGTGGCGTGCGACGCGCGCGACCGCGCGTCCACGAAGGCGACTCTCATCACGCTCGTCGAGCACGTGCTCTCGCTGATCGCCGCGTAGCGGGGCGCCCCTTTCGCAGGGGTGAGACAATGGAGCCATGGCCGATCAGGCTCCGAGCCCCACCCCCGACGACTCCGACGACCGCGAGCCGCGCCCGACTCCGCCGCCCCATCCCGAGGCCGCGCGGCAGCACGCGGAGCTCATCGAGGACGAGGTCGAGAACGCGACGGTCCGCCGTGCGCCGAAGTACCCGGTGTTCCTCGTCGTCGGTGCGGCGTTCGGCCTGATCGTGGCGATGATCCTGACGTTCACGTTCAACGGCACATCCGAAGAGAGCCCGACGACGGGCCTCGTCTACTCGCAGGGACAGGTCTTCGGGTTCCTGCTCCTCATCTGCATCCCGGTCGGCCTCGCGTTGGGCGGCATCACGGCGCTGATCCTCGACCGCGTGTTCTCTCGGCGTGCCCATGCGGTGACCGTCGACCACGAGCGTATCCACACGCTCGACTGAGCCGCTCGCCGGCTCGCGCTCGCCCCGACGAGGCGCGGGGTCAGGCGAGCTCGGCGATGATCGGGTGGATCGCCGAGTCGAACGCGACGACGTCGCCGCGGAGTCCGTCGGTCACGGCGATCGTGAGCGAACCGATCCACCACACCCCGCGCTGAGCGAGCGGGAGCACCTGCACGTTGAGCTCGAACGAGTGCGCGCGACGACCGACCTGTCGCTCGTGCTCGGCGATGGCGCTCGCGTAGGCGCGGTACGACACTCCGGGCTTCGAGCCCGCGTCCTTCGCGTAGCGACTGTGCGCCGACTGCGAGAACGCCAGTGCCTCGGGGGCGTGCGGGATGATCGCGTCGCGCAGCTCGTCGAACCCCTCGATCGGCAGTGCGATCAGCGTGTCGAACCCCTCGACGAGGTCGAGCGGAACGGGCGACGGATGCGCCTGCGGCTCGACCGTCATGGCCCAGTACTCGCGCCACTGACGCTCGAGCACGTTCTGCGCCGCTTCGGACCGGTTGTTCGCCCGCGGCGGGATGCCCCGCAGATGCGGCAGCTCGTCGGGCGAGCGGATGCCCAGGACCTGCCGCAGGTAGAGCGCGAGCAGGACCGGCTGACCCGCGTCTTCACGGATCACCCACTCCGGTGCACCGGCGCCGCCCATGCCGCCATTGTAGAGCGGCGCCCCGGCAAGGGGGCCGGCCTCGTGGACCCGTCCGTCGGACCAGCCGCCCACCGGGATCACCGGGGCATCCGCTCAGCAAGCCGCCGGTAGGCTGGAGGCCGTGGCCTCCCCCTCCCGCGACGCCTCCGCGAATCCCTATACCGAAGCCGGCGTCGACACCGCTGCGGGCGATCTCGCAGTGGAGTTGATGAAGTCGGCCGTCCGCCGTACCCACGGCCCCGAAGTGCTCGGAGGAGTGGGCGGTTTCGCCGGACTCTACGACGCGTCGGCGTTCAAGGCCTACGGCAAGCCGCTGCTCGCGACGAGCACGGACGGCGTCGGCACGAAGGTCGCGATCGCGCAGGCGATCGACAAGCACGACACGATCGGCCTCGACCTCGTGGGCATGGTCGTCGACGACATCGTCGTGGTCGGTGCGAAGCCCCTCTTCATGACGGACTACATCGCTTGCGGCAAGGTCGTGCCCGAGCGGATCGCCGACATCGTGCGCGGAATCGCCGCCGGATGCGCCGAGACCGGCACGGCCCTCGTCGGCGGTGAGACCGCCGAGCACCCCGGGCTCCTCGGTCCCGACGACTACGACGTGGCGGGCGCCGCGACCGGGGTCGTCGACGCAGATCGCGTGCTCGGCGCCGAGCGCGTTCAGTCGGGAGATGTCGTGCTCGCGCTCGCGAGCAGCGGACTCCACTCGAACGGCTACTCCCTCGTGCGCCACATCGTCGCGCGCGCCGGTGTGCAGTACGGCGACCGCGCGCCCGACCTCGGCTCGCACGGCACCACGTGGGGCGAGGCGCTCCTCGAGCCGACCCGCCTGTACACCGCTCCCCTGCTGCGTCTCATCGCCGATCAGGGCGAACGCGTCCACGCGCTGAGCCACATCACGGGCGGCGGCATCGCCGCGAACGTCGCGCGCGTCCTCCCGCGCGGCATGTGGGTCGAGGTCGACCGTTCGACATGGTCGCCGCCGCCGGTGTTCCGCGTGCTCGCCGACCTCGGCGGACTCGATCTCACCGCGACCGAGGGCACGTGGAACCTCGGCGTCGGCTTCGTCGCGGTCGTCGCGGCGGACAAGGCGGATGCCGCGGCATCCGCGCTCGCCCAAGACGGCATCGCGACCTGGCAGGTCGGCGTCGTGAGCGACGGACCGCTTCCCGAAGGCGGCGAGGCGTTCGAGCAGGGCGCGAAGGGCGTCGACGGCGGAGCCGTGCGCCTCGTCGGATCGTACGCGGGCGACGCCGCGGCATAACGAGCAAACGGAGCATCACCACCATATGTGCGGCATCGTCGGAATGGTCGGCCAGGAGCCGGTCAACCAGGAGATCTACGACGCCCTTCTGCTGCTGCAGCACCGCGGCCAGGACTCCACAGGCATCGCGACCGCCGAGAGCAACGGCGTGTTCCACATGCACAAGGCGCGCGGAATGGTGCGCGAGGCCTTCCGCACGCGCGACATGCGGTCGCTGCTCGGCAACATCGGCCTCGGCCACTGCCGCTACGCGACGAAGGGCACGGCGTCGAGCGAAGAGGAGGCGCAGCCTTTCTACGTGAACGCGCCGTACGGCATCGTGCTCGTGCACAACGGCAACCTCACGAACACACGCGAGCTCACGCAGGAGCTCTTCCACAAGGATCGCCGCCACCTCAACACGAGCTCCGACACCGAGCTGCTCGTGAACGTGCTCGCGAATGAGCTGCAGGCGTCGATCTCGGGACTCCAGCTGGACGCGGAGCAGATCTTCCAGGCGGTGTCGCGCGTGCACGAGCGCGTCGAGGGCTCGTACGCCGCGGTCGCGCTCCTCGCCGGGTACGGCCTGCTGGCGTTCCGCGACCCGTACGGCATCCGTCCGCTCATCATGGGCGTGCGCGACGCCGGCGGGGGCAAGTACGAGTGGATCGTCGCATCCGAGTCGCTCGTTCTCGAGAACGCCGGCTTCGAGGTCGTGCGCGACGTCATGCCGGGCGAGGCCGTGTTCATCGACCTCGACGGTCACCTGCACACGAAGCAGTGCGCGCCGGACCCCAAGCTCGTGCCGTGCTCGTTCGAGTACGTGTATCTCGCGCGTCCCGACTCGATCATGAACGGCATCTCGGTGTACGAGGCGCGTCTGCGCATGGGCGAGCGCCTCGCCGACACGATCGCGACGTACACGCCGATGGGCGCGATCGACGTCGTGATGCCGATCCCCGACTCGTCACGGCCCGCGGCGATGCAGGTCGCGCGCAAGCTCGGCATCGAGTACCGCGAGGGCTTCTACAAGAACCGCTACGTCGGCCGGACGTTTATCATGCCCGGCCAGGCGGTCCGAAAGCAGAGCGTCCGCCAGAAGCTCAACGCGATGTCGAGCGAGTTCAAAGGCAAGAACGTGCTCCTCATCGACGACTCGATCGTGCGCGGCACGACGTCGAAGCAGATCATCCAGATGGCGCGCGACGCGGGCGCGAAATCCGTCACATTCGCGTCCGCCGCTCCCCCGGTCCGCTACCCGCACGTGTACGGCATCAACATGCCGTCGCGGCACGAGCTCGTCGCCCACGGGCGCACGATCCCCGAGATCGCGAAGGAGCTCGGCGCGGACTACATGGTCTACCAGGAGGTCGAGGACCTGAAGGCGGCGATCCTCGAGGGCTCCGACGTCGAGGATCTCGACATGAGCTGCTTCGACGGCCGCTATGTCACCGGCACGGTGACCGAGGAGTACCTCTCGTGGGTGGAGGGTTCGCAGGAGTCCTGACGCCTGTCGTCGAAGCGACGTGGACACGCGGATGCCCCGGCTGACCGCTCGCGCGGAGCCGGGGCATCCGGTCCCCCCGGTCGTCTAAGCGGTGACCTTGGCGCCCTCGAGCACGTCGAGGAACGCCTTCATCCAGGTGCCGTTGTCGGGCCAGGCGCGACCGGTGACGAGGTTGCCGTCGACGACCCCGCCGCCGTTCTCGAAGATGCCGCCCGCCGTCTCGACGTCGACGGCCAGCTCGGGGTACGCCGACGACGTGCGTCCCTGGAGCACACCGGCTGCCGCGAGCAGCAGCGGTCCGTGGCACAGCGCCGCCACCGGCTCGTTCCGCTCGAAGAAGTGGCGCACGATGCGCTTGGCGTCCTCGTTGTTGCGGATGTACTCCGGCGCGCGCCCGCCCGGGACGACGATCGCGACGTAGTCCTCGGGGTTCACGTCGGCGAAGGCGATGTCGGCGTCCCACGTGTGCCCGAGCTTCTCGGTATAGGTGTCGAAGCCGTCGACGAAGTCGTGCACCACGAACTGCAGCTTCCGCTTCTCGGGCGCGCCGATGTGAACCTCATAACCGGCTTCCTGCAGCCGGTGGTAGGGGTAGAACACTTCGAGCGTCTCGGCGGCGTCGCCGGTGAGGATGAGGATCTTGTCGGCCATGGCGGGTTCCTTTCGAGACGACCGTGTCTGTCTGTCTCGATCGTGAGCGCGGATGCCCCACGACGGCCATCGGCGTTCTCACGATGTGCGAATCCGCATCGGCATGCAGCGGCCTACACTGGGCCGCATGGGCGCCGTCTCCGCGGCCCGCGACGGAGCGGGCATCCGCTCGGCCGATCGCGTGCTGCAGATCCTCGATGAGATCGGGTCGAGCGCGGAGGGGCTTACCGCCGCGCAGCTCGCGACGCGTCTGGGCCTGTCGACCGCGACCACCTACCGACTGCTCGCGACGCTCGTCGCCCATGATTACCTCGCACGCGGGGATGACGCGCGCTACGTGCTCGGGCGGGCGGTCGACGGCCTCGGCCGCGCGGTGCGCGCGCAGCTCGTCGTGACTCCCGAGGTCCGGGGCATCCTGCGCGAGATGCACGACAGCGCGGCTGCGCCGGCGTACCTCACGGTGTTCCGCGGCGACGACATCGCCGTCGCGCACATCGCCGATTCACGCGAGCATCCGCGCATCGGACAGCTGCACGTCGGGTTCGCCGAGGCAGCGCACGTGACCGCCTTCGGCAAGCTCATGCTCGCGGCGCGGGATGACGACGGCGTGCGCCGCTATCTCGAGAGGCACGGCGCGCCGGCGGTCTCGACGAAGTCGGTGACCAGCGAGCGCGGACTGCTCGAGCAGCTCGACGATGTGCGCGCTCTCCAGATCGCGGTCGAGGTCGAGGAGTACATGCCCAAGCTGGCATGCATCGCGGCGCCTGTCCGGTCGAACAGCGGCAGGACGATCGGCGCCGTATCGCTGTCGACGACGGCCGAGGATTTCGCGTCGCGCGCGCACGAACTGGAGCGCATCGTGCGGCGCGGTGCATGGCACGTCTCGAGCAGCTTGCACGCCTGAGAGTGTCGCGACCGGGCGTGCGGAGCTGCGACGGGATCAGCGCATCGCGCTGTTCAATGCCGCGTCTTCTTCGTCCTCGTCCTCGTCTTCGTACTGGTCTGCCCACTTGTCGACGTACTCGTCGTCATCGTGGCTTGCCAGTTCGCGCTCGAGCGCAGCGTAGTTCACGCTCGGGCTGTACGACTTGAGTTCTCGGGCGATCTTGGTGTGCTTCGCCTTCTGACGGCCACGCCCCATGCGAGACCCCCTCATTTTCTGAGTCGCGGGCTGTGCGGGCGCCCGCCGCATTCACGATCCGGCCATAGGCCGGTAAGAGTAGCATTCAGGATACCACGGAGCCCCATCCACCCCGGCGGCTCCGACACGTCGGCGAAGGGGACGATGGCATATGTCGGACGCGGCATCCGAGGGTTTCGACGACGGCGCGGCGGGCGACACGTCTCCGGAATCGGGCCCCGTGACGCCGCCGCTCGACGAGATGCGCGGCGCCGTGATCGCGGGCGTCGTGCCCGGCCAGCCGCCGCGCGTCCTGAAGGAGGCGGCGCGCTACGCGAAGCTGCTCGGCGCTCCCCTCATCGTCGTGCACGTCGACGTGACGCGCTTCGTGACCTACGAGGATCCGGACGGCTACGTGCACTCCGCGCCCATCGACGTCGACCTCATGACCGGCGAGAACGCGCTCGCGCAGGTGATGGCCGAGGCATCCGAAGCGCTCGCCGGCCGCGGCGTCGAGTGGACCGTGCAGCAGCTCGTGGGCGATCCCGCCCTCGCCATGAAGCACCTCGGGGAGCAGGTCGACGCGAAGCTCCTCGTCATCGGCACGCGACGACGGGGCATCGGCGAGTCGATCCGGGAGTTCTTCACGGGGTCGGTCGCCGCGCGGCTCGCGCATCGGCAGCATCGGCCGATCCTGGTCGTGCCGCTCGGCGAGCCGATCCCCGATGACGAGGAGATCTGGCCCGAGTAGGCCCATCAGCCCCGAAGCGCCCGCGTGACGTCTCGCGCGATGCGGTCGAGCTCGTTCACGATCGCGTCCACGGTGTCGGCCGCGAGCTCACCACCGCGCGCCACGTGAGTGCGGAGGTCGCTGCGCACCCGCACGCGGAACTCGTTGATCGCGGCATCCGCTCGATGCAGCTGCTCGCGCGTGCGCACGCGCGCGTCGTCGACCGGCGCCGTCCGCTGCGAGGCGGTTGCCTGCTCCTGCCGGGCGGCGGCGGCGAGGTCGGCCTGGAGGCTCTTCATGGCCTCGCGCACGCTGCCGCGAACCTCGTCGGCGATGAGCCGCACCGAGTCGGCGAGGTTCGCCTCGATTCCCTCGAGCTCGCCCTTGCGGGCGGCGACCTCGGCGCGTCCGGCATCCGTGATCGAGTAGACGGTCTTGCGGCCGTCGACGGTCTTGGTCACGAGCCCCTCCTCCTCGAGCTTCGCGAGGCGCGGGTACACCGTGCCGGCGCTGGGCGTGTAGGTGCCGCCGGTGCGGTCGGAGAGCGCCTGCATGATGTCGTACCCGTGGCGCGGAGCCTCGTCGAGGAGGTTCAGCAGGTAGAGGCGCAGGTCGCCGTGCGAGAAGACGGGGGTCATCACCACTCCTCTTCGTCGATGCCGGCGGCCGCGTCGTCGGAGGCCGGGCGATCGGCGCCGGCCGTGGCATCCGCGTTCGCCGTCGTCGTCGCCGAGCGCCGCAGGACCGTGATGCTGCCCGACACGCTGTTGGCGCGCACGTCGGCGAAGCTGCCGCTGAGTTCGCCCACCGCGCCGGTGAAGTTGGTGAGCGGACCGGTGCCGGTGCCCGAGACCTTCTGTCCGTCGACGATCACCCGGCCGCTGACGCTGCGGATGACGTAGTTCGCGGGGAAGCCGTCGTCGAGGCGGATCGTCGCGTCGCCGCTCACGGTGTTGAGGCTCACGGCGTGGATGTCGCCCGTCGAGTCGACGAGCATCGAGCCCGAGACGGTGTCGATGGTCGCGCTGCGCAGCGAGCCGGTCGCGGCGATGTCGCCCGACACGGTGTTGGCGTTGAGCGCACCGACGAGCTCGCGCACCTGCACATCGCCCGACACGGCGTTGACGGTGAGGTCTCCCGTGAGACCGTCGACGATGAGGTCGCCCGAGACGGTGTTCAGTCGGGCGTTGTCGCGGATGCCGGACACGAGCGCGCTCGCGCTGACGACGCCCATCGTGAGGGCGACCGACCGAGGGACCGCGACGCTGATCTCGGCCTTCGGGCCGCCCGCGCCGAAGTTGCGGAACACCTCGAGGAAGTTGTCCCAGCGCAGCTGCGGGTGGTCGATCTCGACGTGGTCGCCCGAGACCTCGATGCGGAGGTCCTTCACGGTGACCGAGTGCACTTCGATGCGTGCGCCGGGCTCGTCGTGGGCGATGACGTCGATCTGGCCGCCGACCAGGCCGATCTTGAGCGAGCGCACGGTCTCGATGTCGATGACGCGCGTCTCGCCGGGGTGGATGATCCACTTCTCGAATGTCATGAGATGCTCCTGCGATGTGGGGGATCGCGATATATCGCGTGATGAGATGCTAACACGATATATCGCGAAGCGGTCAAGCGATCCGCCGAGATCGTCCTTGACCTTGACGCGACGTCAACCTTTAACGTGGTCAACGACGTGAAAGGAGGCAGGCATGAGCGATGAGTGGTCCATCCAGCAGATCGCGAAGCTCGCGGGTACGACCAGTCGCACGCTTCGTCACTACGACGACATCGGGCTGCTCGCGCCGTCGCGCATCGGCGGCAACGGCTACCGGTACTACGACGAGCGCGCGCTCGTGCGGCTGCAGCGGATCCTGCTGCTGCGGGATCTCGGCCTCGGCCTGCTGCAGATCAAGGAACTGCTCGAGAACGTGACCGCCGAGGTGCCCGCCCTCGAGGCGCACCTCGCGTGGCTGCGACAGGAGCAGAACCGGCTGGCGCGCCAGATCGCGTCGGTCGAGTCGACCATCGACGCCTTGAGAGGAGGTGAACCACTTATGGCAGAGAACATGTTCGACGGCTTCGACCACACGAAGTACAAGGACGAGGTCGAGGAGCGCTGGGGCAAGAAGGCCTACGCCGACAGCGACCGCTGGTGGCGCGGCATGAGCGCCGAAGAGAAGGCGGCGTGGCAGCAGAAGGTCTCCGACCTCGGTCGGGACTGGATCGCCGCCGCCGAGCGCGGCATCGCCCCGGAGAGCGAGGAGGCGCAAGCGCTCGCGAAGCGCCACGTGGAGTGGCTGTCCGGGATCCCCGGCACCCCCGCCGCGGCGCCGGGCGGCGATGTGAAGGCTTACGTCCTCGGCCTCGGCGAGATGTACGTCGCCGACCCTCGATTCGGGGCGAATTACGCCACGAGCGCGGGAGGCAGCGCCGGTGCCGAGTTCGTCCGCGACGCGCTGCGGGTCTACGCGGAGGCGAACCTGTAGCACCCGAGCGCGAAAAGAGAGGCGGATGCCGCGACCGTCGTGGTCGCGGCATCCGCCCTCTTCTACCGGGGTTGCGCCCGGAGAATCGCTCGACTGCTCGTTACGGCGCTCGACGCCCGCTGAGGTACCGGAACAGGAACACGATCACCGCGATGACAGCGAGGATGATCGCGACCCACAGCAGGAAGCTCAGGGTGGGCACAACGCCCCACCAGATGAACAGCGCGATCGCAAGCACGATCAGGATGATGGCGAGGATGTTCATGTCAACTCCTTCGGGGAGGCCGATGCGACGGGGCGCAGCACCGGGTGCCTCATGGGCACGCTTCGAGATTGGCACCCCGCAGGCCGCGTCATCAGGGGCTTGACGAGCGAGAAGCGCCGGTGGTAACTGCTTTCGGCCGTGCCGGCAGGGCTGCGGCATCCGCGTCGCGAACCGCACACCGTTGCGGTGTCAAGCCCCTCACCGGTCGCGAACACGCGCCGTACCGTTTCGATCGGGCCTCAAAGGCTCGCGGGCGGGAGGAGACGACGATGCCCCGAGGACGCGGATCGAATCTCAAGGATCGCGACATGTACGAAGAGCTGCGCAAGGACGGCGCCTCCAAGGAGAAGGCCGCGCGCATCTCGAACGCGGCGGCTGATCAGGGTCGCAAGAAGGTGGGCAGCAAGGGCGGCAGCGCCAAGGATTACGACGATCGGACGGTTCCGGAACTGAAGAAGCGTGCGAAGGAGCTCGGCTTGACGGGATACTCGGGCAAGAAGAAGGCCGAGCTCATCTCGATGCTGCGCAACCATTGATGACGGAGGGCGCATGCCACGACTGACGCGGGTGCGTCCGCACCAGGACCCCGGCTACCGGCGCGTGCGCTCCGGGTCGGGGTTCCGCTACGTCGACGCGAAAGGCAAGCCGGCGAAGGAGGCGGACCTCGAGCGCATCCGCGACCTCGTTATCCCGCCGGCGTGGGAGGACGTCTGGATCAGCAAGCGCGCCGACGGGCACATCCAGGCGGTCGGCACCGACACGGTCGGGCGCCGACAGTACATCTACAACCCGCTGTGGACGGCCGGGCGCGATCGCGGAAAGTACGCCCGCGCCCTCGCACTCGCCGAGGCGCTTCCGCGGGCGCGGGCGCGCGTGACGACGTCGCTGCGCACCGACGGCCTCGATCAGGAGCGCGTTCTCGCCGTGGCTTTCCGGATGCTGGACACCGCCGCCCCGCGCATCGGATCGGAGCGTTACCTCAACGCGCACGGCAGCCACGGCCTCACGACTCTGCAGCGGCGGCACGCGTCGGTCCTCATCCCGACGGTGTCGCTGTCGTTCCCGGGCAAGAGCCGTCAGCGGCAGATGCTCGAGATCGACGACGAGGACCTCGCGCTCGTGCTCCAGCTGCTCGTGGAGGGCAAGCCGAGGGCGGCACTGCTGGCGTGGCAGCGCGGCCGCAAGCGCGTGCCGCTCACACCGGCCGAAGTCAACGCCTACGTTCGCGCGCTCACCGGCGGCAAGTTCACGGCGAAGGACTTCCGCACGCTGCGGGGGACGATCCTCGCGGCCGAGGCGCTCGCGCGCATCGGAATCGCCGACACGAAGTCCGATCGCAAGAAGGCGGAGCTGCTCGCGGTGCGGGCCACCGCCCAGGCGCTCGGGAACACGCCGTCCGTCGCGCGGGGCTCGTACATCGACCCGCGCGTGTTCAAGCGCTACGCCGAGGGGAACGTGCTCGACCTCGATCGCACCCCGGAATCGGCGATCCGAGTGCTGCTGCGGCCGGGGTCGGTCGGCGGGTAGGCCTACGCGCCGGGCGCGCTTCGTCTCGGTGCGCTCGCTCAGCGTCCGGGGGAGAGGATCCACCGCACCGTTCGCTCAGCGGTCCCTGAGCGAGGAGCGCAGCGACGAGACGAAGGGTCAGCAGACCCTCAGGGAGCGGCGATCGGCGCCATGGAATACTGAACCCGATACATTCTCGTATCCCGCTGCGGCCGTCGCCGCGCGCGTCCTTCCGCACCACGTCCACCGAAGGCATCCGTGTCGAACCTCGCCGTACTGAGCCTGAAGAACCGCGCCCTCATCGCGCTCATCACGATCGTCGCCGCGATCTTCGGCGGCCTGGCCCTCACGAACCTCAAGCAGGAGCTCATCCCGTCGATCGAGTTCCCCGCGCTGATCATCGTCTCGACGTATCCGGGCGCGTCGCCCGAGGTCGTGAACAACGACGTGTCGACGCCCATCGAGGCCGCCATCCAGGGCGTGCCGGGGCTCGAGTCCACGACCGCGACGAGCACGACCAACGCCTCGGTCGTGCAGGCGTCGTTCTCGTACGGCACGAACCTCGCGACGGCCGAGCAGAAGATCACTCAGGCGATCAACCGCATCGACAGCCAGCTGCCCGACGGCGTCGAGCCGAACGTGCTCACGGCGAGCATCGACGACTTCCCGGTGGTCCAGCTCGCGATCACGGGGTACGAAGACGAGGAGTCGATCCAGGCGCAGCTCGAGGCATCCGTCATCCCCGACCTCGAAGACGTGCCGGGCGTCAACACCGCGCAGACCGTCGGTGCGTCGGGGCAGCGCATCACGATCACCCCCGATCAGGGGGCGCTCGCGGCATCCGGTTTCACCCAGCAGGCGATCCGCGATGCGCTCGACCAGAACGGCGTGCTGTTCCCGGGCGGCGAGATCACCGAGAACGAGCAGACCCTCACGGTTCAGACCGGCACCAAGGTGACGTCGGTCGATGAGCTCGCGGCGCTTCCGCTCGTGCCGGGCGATGCGGCGCAATTCGGCGCCGGCACGACGACGATCGGCGATGTCGCGGCCGTCGCGCAGGAGTCCGACCCGATCACGTCGATCTCGCGCGTGAACGGAGAGCCGGCGCTCACGATCGCGGTCACGAAGCTTCCCGCGGCGAACACGGTCGACGTATCACGCGGCGTGCTCGCGGTGCTGCCCGACCTCGAGGAGAGCCTCGGCGGTGCCGAATTCACAGTCGTGTTCGATCAGGCGCCGTACATCCAGCAGTCGATCGAGGCGCTCGCGCAGGAGGGCCTCCTCGGCCTCGTCTTCGCGGTGCTCGTCATCCTCGTGTTCCTGCTGTCGGTGCGCTCGACGCTCGTGACGGCGATCTCGATCCCGACGAGCGTGCTCGTGACCTTCGTCGGCATCCAGGCCTTCGGGTACTCGCTCAACATCCTGACGCTCGGCGCGCTCACGATCGCGATCGGACGCGTCGTGGACGACTCGATCGTGGTCATCGAGAACATCAAGCGCCATTACGTCGGCGACGCCGACAAACGCACGGCGATCATCCGCGCGGTGCGCGAGGTCGCGGCGGCGATCACGGCGTCGACCATCACGACCGTCGCGGTGTTCCTGCCGATCGCGTTCGTCGGAGACGTGACGGGCGAGCTCTTCCGCCCCTTCGCGCTCACGGTGACGATCGCGATGTCGGCGTCGCTGCTCGTCGCGCTGACGATCGTTCCGGTCCTCGCGTACTGGTTCCTGCGTCCGGGCAAGCAGATCCTCGACGCCGAGGGGCGGGCGATCGATCCGGAAGACCCGGATGCGCCGCCGTCGCGCCTGCAGAAGGCGTATCTGCCGGTCCTGCGGTGGACGCTCAAGCACTCGTGGACGACGCTGCTGCTCGCGGTGCTCGTTCTTGCCGGCACGATCGCGGCCGCGCCGTTCATGAAGACGAACTTCCTCGGCGACTCGGGGCAGAACACCTTCACGATGACGCAGGACATCGGCCCCGCCGCGAGCCTCGATGCCGAGAGCGCCGCTGCCGAGCAGGTCGAAGCCGTCCTTCGAGACATCGAGGGCATCGAGACCGTTCAGGTCTCCATCGGGTCGAGCGGCTCGCCGCTGCGGGACGCCTTCACCGGCGGCGGCGGCGGAATCACGTACTCGATCACAACCGACCCCGACGCCGATCAGGTCGCCCTGCGCGACGAGGTCCAGCGTGCGGTCGCGGACCTCGAGGACGCCGGTACGATCACGGTCGCCGGCGGCGGTGGCGGCTTCGGCTCGAGCGACATCGAGATCGACGTCACCGCGCCCGACTCGGCCACGCTGCAGGAGGCGACGGATGCCGTCGTCGCCGCCGTGGACGGGAGTGAGGGCATCAGTCAGGTGTCGAGCAACCTCGCCGCGTCGCTGCCGTACATCGCGGTGACCGTCGACCGCGACAAGGCCGCATCGCTCGGACTCTCGGAGGTCGCGGTCGGGGCGCTCGTGTCGAACACGATGCAGCCGCAGCGCATAGGCACGATCGAGATCAACGACACCGCCCTCACGGTGTATCTCGCCGCATCGCAGACGCCCGCCACGATCGACGAGCTGCGGGCGCTCACAGTCCCGTCGGCGATCGGTCCGATCCCGCTCTCGGAGGTCGCGGTCGTCGAGGAGAGCGAGGGCCCGACCTCCATCTCCACGCAGCGGGGGCAGCGCACCGCCACCGTCACCGTGACGCCCGCGACCGACGACCTCAACGCCGCGTCGGCCACGGTCAACGAGGCGCTCGCCGACACGGAGCTTCCCGCATCCGCCGACGCCGAGCTCGGCGGGGTGCTCTCGCAGCAGCAGGACGCGTTCTCGCAGCTCGGCCTCGCGCTGCTCGCTGCGATCCTGATCGTCTACATCGTGATGGTCGCGACATTCAAGTCGCTGCGCCAGCCGCTGCTGCTGCTCGTCTCCGTGCCGTTCGCGGCGACCGGCGCGATCCTGCTGCAGATCATCACGGGCGTGCCGCTCGGCGTCGCGTCGCTCATCGGCGTGCTCATGCTCATCGGCATCGTGGTGACGAACGCGATCGTGCTCGTCGACCTCGTGAACCAGTACCGCGAGAAGGGTCTCTCGGCCCATGATGCGACGATCGCCGGCGGCTCGCGCCGTCTGCGCCCGATCCTCATGACGGCGCTCGCGACGATCTTCGCGCTCACGCCCATGGCGATGGGCATCACCGGTCACGGCGGCTTCATCTCGCAGCCGCTCGCGATCGTCGTGATCGGCGGACTCATCTCGTCGACCGTGCTCACGCTGCTCGTGCTCCCGACGCTCTACAACCTCGTCGAGGGCGCGAAGGAGCGACGTGCGGCACGGCGCGTGGCGCGCGACGGATCGTCGAAGGGCGAGGCGGATGCCGCGACCGGCGGCGGTCCGGGCGACGACGAGCGCGAGTTGGTCGGAGCATCCCTCGGCGCCGCCGTCGTCGGCGGAGCGGTCGACGGCGGAACCGAGCCGGTGTACGAGACGCGGCGCGCGCGGCGCGCGCGGCAGGCGGCGCTCGCGGCGGGGACGACCGCTGCCGTCGAGCCGGCGGTGACGGAGGCCGATCCCGCCGGGCCGGCGGAGACCGCGGAGCCGGATGCTGCCGCCGGGACCGCGGAGCCGGATGCTGCCGCCGCGGAGACAGAGTCTGCTGCCGCGGAGGCTGCGACGGGCGAGGCGCCCGTGTTCATCGCGGAGGTGCCCGCCGAGTGGACCGAGCCCGCCGAGGAGGCGCCACGGCCGGAGTTCGTCGCGCCGTTCGTCGGGGATCCGGTCGAGCTGGACGAGGTGGCGGGCGAGCCCGCAGCACCGGACGGGGCGGACCCGGAGCCGGCAGAAGCGGGGGAGGCCCCGCGCGCGGAGGATGGTGCGTCGGAGCCGAGCCAGGACGAGCCGCAGCGTGTGGTCGAGCCTGTGGTCGAGCCGGAGCCCGACGCGGATGCCGAGGCGGAGGAGTCTCGAGGCGCCGAATCCGATGCCACCGTCGACGACGCCGTCGCGAGTGACGGCCCCGACGCGGACGCCGATCCCGAGCACACCGACCGCTGACGGACGCCCCGGGCGGTGCATCCGTCATTTCAGTGCCGGTTCGCCGATCGTCTCACGCGGGCGTCTTCACAGGTGCGACCGCTACGCTGGCACGGTCGGCTCTGGGCACCGCGACGATCTTGCGGATGAGTTTGTGAGTCCAAGGGGCCGATGGTGAGCGCCGCCCGAGCATGTCGAAGGGCCGCGCACCTGACCATCACATGAATGGCCCCGGCCGACGGATGTCCGGGATGCTCGCGCGCGTTCGCGTGTGGGCGCTGTTCTCGTGTAAGAGAACCAGAAGGACACACCCATGCCCAAGAGCAAGAAGCCCGCGGGCGGCCGCGCCGCCAAGAACTTCGACCCGCGCTACGGAGCCGAGAAGACGCCGTACCAGGAGCGCAAGCGCCGCCCCGGCGAGTCGTCGGCCGGCAAGCCCGGAAGCAAGAGCCCGTCGCACCGCGGGTACCGAGCCGAGACGGATGCCGCTCCCAAGCGCCGCTGGACCGCACAGGAGAAGGCCGGGCGCGACGCCGCCCGCGGCATCCGCACCCACGCGCACGGCGACCGCAGCACGACCTCCCGGTCCCTGAGCGAGCGCAGCGAGACGAAGGGCAGCGCTTCGTCTCGCGGCTACGCCGCTCGCTCAGCGTCCGGTTGGGATCGCACCCGTGCCGAGCGCTCGCGCACCGACCGCCCCTCCCGCTCGCGCAGCGAGCGCAGCGCCTCCTCCCGGTCCCTGAGCGAGCGCAGCGAGTCGAAGGGCCGCACCCCGGGTCGCTCCGACTGGACCCGCTCGGCCGCAGACACGCAGCGCGCCGACGTCGTGCATGAGCGCCTGCAGGCGCAGGCCGTCCGGGCCGAGGCGGTCGCCGATGTGACGTTCGCGAGCCTGGGCCTGGGCGACAACATCGTCCGCGCGCTGTCGGACCTGGGCGCCGAGACGCCCTTCCCGATCCAGGCCGCGACGATCACGCCGATCATCGAGGGCCGAGACGTGCTCGCGCGCGGCCGCACCGGTTCGGGCAAGACGATCGCGTTCGGCGCGCCGCTCGTCGAGTCGATCCTGCGCTCGCAGACCGGCAAGAAGCGCGAGTTCGGCCGGGCGCCGAAGGCGCTCATCCTCGCTCCGACGCGCGAGCTCGCGCTGCAGATCGACCGCACGATCCAACCGATCGCCCGCAGCGTCGGCCTCTTCACGACGCAGATTTACGGCGGCGTCCCGCAGGGGCGCCAGGTGGGCGCGCTCAAGAAGGGCGTCGACATCGTGATCGGCACGCCCGGCCGTATCGAGGACCTGGTCGAGCAGGGCAAGCTCGACCTCTCCGGCATCCGCATCGCCGTGCTCGACGAAGCCGACCACATGTGCGAGCTCGGGTTCCTCGAGCCGGTCCAGCGCATCCTGCGCCTGACGGCCGCCGACTCGCAGAAGCTCCTGTTCTCGGCGACCCTCGATCGCGAGGTCGCCGCGCTCGTCGACGAGTTCCTCGTCGAGCCGGCCGTGTTCGAGGTCGCGGGCGAAGACCAGGACTCGAGCACGATCGACCACCGCGTGCTCGTGATCGACCACCGCGACAAGGCCGAGATCCTGGCCTCGCTCGTCGCTCGCGAGGGCAAGACGCTCGTCTTCGCGCGCACGCGCGCCTACACCGAGATGCTCGCCGAGCAGTTCGACGACGCGGGCATCCGCGCGCTCGCCCTCCACGGAGATCTCAACCAGGCCAAGCGCACGCGCAACCTCGAGCGCCTGACGTCGGGTCGCGTGCAGGTGCTCGTGGCGACGGATGTCGCGGCGCGCGGCATCCACGTCGACGACATCGACCTCGTGGTCCAGGCCGACGCACCCGACGAGTACAAGACCTACCTGCACCGCTCGGGCCGCACCGGCCGCGCGGGTCGCGCGGGCACGGTCGTGACGCTCATCCCGAGGCAGCGCCGCCGGCGCATGGCCGAGCTCCTCGACCGCGCCGAGATCGACGCGCCGTTCGACGAGGTGCGCCCCGGTGACGACATCCTCGAGGAGCTCTCCGGGCGCCAGGTCGACCCGGTCGCGTGACCTGACGCGCTTCGCGCTGCCGAAATCAACACGCGCGGACGTGCAGCTCGACAGCGAGTGCGGAGAACGACAGCGCGAGCGGCGGGACGGATCAGAAGGCGGATGCCGCGCCCGCCAGTTCCTCGAGCCGCTCGGCCCCGCGCTGAGCGCCGCCGGCGGCCTCGAGCTGCGCTGCGACGCGGGCCGCGGCATCCGGGAATTCACGCTCCCGAAGCACGCGGTCGACGGCCTCCGCGATCGCGGCCGCCGTGGGCGTGCCCGTCTTGAGGTTGACGCCGGCGCCCGACCACGCGACGCGCGCGGCGATCTCGGGCTTGTCGAGGTCGCCTCCGCCGATCACCAGCGGGATGCCGTGCGCGAGGGCCGCGAGCGTTCCTCCCCAACCGCCGTTCGTCACGATCGCATCCACGTGCGACAGCAGCGCGTCGTACGGCAGGAATCCCGACACGCGAACATTGGAGGGCACCGCGAACGGCAGTTCGTCGACCCCACGGCGGCCCGTCGCGACCACGACGAGCACGTCCCGGTCGGCGAGCGCTTCGATCGTCGGGCGGATGAGGTCGCTCGGGTCGAGGTTCTGCGTGCCCTGCGTGACGTGCACGACGGTGCGATCGCGCAGGTCGGGCCACCAGTCCGGCAGCGCGTCCTTTCGCGGCGTCGCGGCCAGACGCCCGATGAACTCGAGGTGCGCCGGACGATCCGGCCGCTCGTAGTCGAGCAGGGGAGCGCCGCTCGCGAGGATCAGCTGCGGCGAGAACATCACCTGGTCGAAGATCGCCTTCGACGGCGGCAGCCCGGCCTCGGCGCGGGCGCGCGCGAGCGGCTTGCGCAAGGGCGTGGCCAAGAGGGGACGGATGCCGCGGCAAGGCGTCGCGTGTCTGCCCGAGCGGTCCTCGCCCGGGCGTGATGCCCAGTCCGCTCGGCGGCCCGTGGCGGCTCGGAAGGTTGAGCGGGAGGATCGCGACGGTCGCCCACGGGGCATCCGTCTTCTCGGCGGTGAACGCTCCGCCGCATGACGTGTCGTCGGTGACCAGCGCGTCCCACGGCTCGTCGTCCCACGCCGCGAGGAGATCCGTCACCTGGGCGGGTGCCGTGCCGATGAAGGCGTCGGTGAGGTTGATCATCACCTGACGCACGCCCTTCTTGCCGATGAGTCGCGGGAACGTCTTCGTGAGGTCGTTCTCGTCGAAGTCGGGCGCGTTCCGCCACGGTACGAAGACCGCGCCGGATGCCTCGACCCGATCCCGGAACGCCGAGCCGGTGTGGCCCGCACCGAGTGGCCGCGCCCGAGGAGCGCCTCTGCGACCGCGAGCATCGGGATCACGTGGCCGGTGAAGGGCATCGCCGCGAGCAGGAACCGCGCCATGCCGACATGTTTCCGCATTCGGCGGCTCTGCGGGAGTGTGCTCAGCGGATGCTCGTCGACACCCCGATCGTCTCGACGAGCGCGGGATCGCCTCCGAGCGCGGTCAGACGCGTGCGAGCGGCACGCGCGGCGCGTTCGTAGGGCTCGACGCTCGAGTACATGAGGGACCGCGTGTTCGCTGCCTCGAGGAACGACACGAGCTCGAACGTGAGCTGGCGCGCGTCGTCGAGCAGCGGGAGCTCGCGAGCATCGATCGCGCGCTGGATCGAGATCGTGAGGTAGTCCTCCCACTCGCTCGACGCGGCGATCACCGCATCGCGCACGGGACCGGGCTTCGAGTCGAACTCCACCGCCGCCGCGGCGAAGAAGCACCCGCCTTTGAACACGCGCCGGTCGGAGTAGTCGAGCCACTCGCGGATGAGCGCGCACACACGCGACAGCCCCCGTTCGGACTTCTCGCGCGCCGGTTCGACGACCTCGTCGATGAACACCTGCCGGGCGGCCTCGACCGTCGCGAGCTGCAGCTGCTCCTTCGAGCCGAACAGCGTGGCGACGCCGCTCTTGCTGTACTGCGCGGCTTCGGCGAGTCGGCCGATCGTGAGTCCGTCGAGGCCCTCGACGGATGCCGTGTCGATCGCATGCGCGAGGATCGCGCGCCGCGATTCATCCCCGCGCACCCTGCGCCCGTCGGGCCGCTCAGCTCGCACTTGTGCCACGCGTCCAGGTTAGCGTACGATCGTGCGTTATTAGACCGAACGATCGTACGTATAGATGGGAATAGGCTCGTGACGACGATTCAGGAACGGGTGATCGGCGGCAGCATCCGCACGGTGGGTGCGGTGTCGCCGCGGGCGGGAGCCGCGCTGGCGCTCCCCGTGTTCATGTCGGTCGGTCGAGGGCAGCGGATGGCGGAGGATGCCGCGCCCACGATGGAGCGAGCTCGCCGGTCGACGGTCCGCATCGACGGGCTCGACCGCAACGGGGTCGACGTGCGCGTGTACGAGTGGGGCGCGGGGGCTGACGTCGTGGTGCTCGCGCACGGCTGGCGCGGACGTGCGTCGCAGTTCGCCACCCTCGTGCGCGACCTCGTGTTCGAGGGCTTCCGTGTCGTCGCGTTCGACGCGCCCGGACATGGGGAGACTCCCGGGCGGGCGACGTACCTCTTCGACTGGACCGACGCGCTCGTCCAGCTGCAGCGCCGGTACGGACTGTTCCACGGCATCGTCGGCCACTCGTTCGGCGCGCTCGCCGCGCTCGTAGCCGTCTCCGGCGGAGTCGCCGCGCGACGCGTCGTGACGGTCGCCGCGCCGGCCGACGCCGACACGCTGCTGTCGCAGTTCAGTGTGCTCGTCGGATTCGGGCACAAGACCGCCGCCGCCCTGCGGGCGCGGTTCGCCACGCGATTCTTCCCCGGCGAGGACGACCCGTTCCCGCGCATCTCGGCGGCCGAGCAGCCGCTGCCCGAGACGACGGAGCTGCTGGTGCTCCACGACCGCTCCGATCGCGTCGTGCCCATCTCCGACCTCGATCGGCTTGCGGCCGCCAACCCGCACGCACGCGTCGTCATCACCGAGGGGCTCGGTCACAACCGGATCCTCGCCGCCGACCGGTTCCTCGACGAGACCGTCGATTTCCTCGTCAAGCCCTCGTCGGTGGACTTCGGGTAGCCTCCGTCGCGGCGCACCCCACCCGCCCCTGCGCCCGCCGCCCCGGCCCACGCCGAGGCAGTCCATCAGAAGAGCCGAGCCGCTGCGGCCTCCGCCCGCATGCCGCGTGACGTCGTCACGACGGTGGATCGCGCCGCGAGGCCCGAGACGGGACCGCGGCGCGGAGCGTCCTCCTCGCCTTCGCCGTCGAGGCCGTGCACCCGCATGAGCGGCCGCACGCGCTTCGCGAGCCACGAGCGGTACGCCTTCGAGGCGTACGCTGTCGCGCCCGGGTACAGCCCGCGATAGGACGACACGAGCTCCGGATGCTCCCGCTCCAGCCACTGCATGAACCACTGCTTGGCTCCAGGGCGCAGGTGCAGGGCTCCGTACACGACGCGGTGGGCGCCCGCCTCCTTGATACGCGTGAGCGCGTGGTCGATCGCCTCGATCGAGTCGGTCAGGTGCGGGATGATCGGCATGAGGAAGACCGTCACGCGGAACCCCGCCTCGGCCGCTGCACGCACCGTCTCGAGGCGAGCGGTCGCGGTGGGCGCGCCGGGTTCGATCGCTCTCTGCAGGGCATCGTCGAACACCGCGATCGAGGTCGAGATCGTCGCCCGCACGGAGGACGCGGCATCCGTCAGCAGCGGAAGGTCGCGCCGGATCATCGTCCCCTTCGTGAGGATCGAGAACGGCGTGCCCGACTCGGCGAGCGCCGAGATGATGCCCGGCATGAGGCGGTAACGCCCTTCGGCCCGCTGGTACGGATCGGTGTTCGTGCCGAGTGCGACGGGCTCGTGCCCCCACGACCCGCGAGCGAGCTCCTTGCGCAACACGTCGACGACGTTCACCTTGACGACGATCTGCGAGTCGAAGTCATGCCCCGCGTCGAGCTCGAGATACTCGTGCGTGCCGCGGGCGAAGCAGTATCTGCACGCATGAGAACAGCCCCGGTAGGGGTTGATCGTCCAGTCGAACGGCACAGCCGATGAACTCGGCACGTGGTTGAGTGCGGACTTGCAGAGAACCTCGTGGAACGTCATGCCGGCGAACTCGGGCGTCGTCACCGACTGCACGAAGCCGCCGAGTCGTTCCATGCCGGGGAGGGCCGAGGCATCCGCCGTCGCCAATTGCTGCCCTTGCCACCGCATGCGACTATTCGAACAGAGATTCGAGATACAGTCAACAGATAAGGCGACGACAGCCGAACGCGATTCGAAGCCCCCCTGCCGGGACTGGACGAATGGTGATGGAACTCGGTCCCATGATGTGCAAGACTCGATGCCAGGCGCGCGCACACGCGAGGCCGTAGGACCTCGGGCGTCCCACGAGGCCGCCCACTCGAAGACGAGAGGAGACGCGCATGGAGCGCGACATCTACGACGAGGACCACGAGGCGTTCCGCGACGTCGTCAAGGAGTTCATCAAGCGCTACGTGACCAACGAGGCGCGCGAGAAGTGGGACGCCGAGGGCGAGGTCGACCGCGCGACCATGCTCGCGGCGGGTGAGGCCGGCATCATAGGCCTCTCGGTTCCCGAGGAGTTCGGCGGCGCGGGAATGCTGCAGGACTACCGTTTCCGGGCGATCGTCAGCGAGGAGGTCATCGCGGCCGGCGCCGGCTCGCTCGCCGGCGCGTTCGGCATCCAGGACGACCTCGCCGTTCCGTACCTCGTGCACATGGGCACGCCCGAGCAGAAGCAGAAGTGGCTGCCCGGCATGGCCACCGGTGAGGTTCTCGGCGCGCTCGCGATGACTGAGCCCGGCGCGGGCAGCGACCTGCGCGGCATCAAGACGACGGCCAAGCGCGTCGAGGGCGGCTACCGCGTCAACGGCGCCAAGACGTTCATCTCGAGCGGCAAGACCGCCGACATCGTGGTGACGTTCGTCAAGACGGGCGAGGGCAACGGCCCCGACGCCTTCAGCCTCCTCGTCATCGAGAACGGCATGGAGGGCTTCGACCACGGCAAGAAGCTCCACAAGATGGGCTTCCACGGCCACGACACCGCCGAGCTCTCGTTCACCGACGTGTTCGTGCCCGAGGAGAACCTCATCGGCGGTCGTGAGGGGCTCGGCTTCGTGCAGCTCATGATGAACCTGCCGCTCGAGCGTCTGTCGATCGGCGTCGCGGGCGCCGCGGCCGCACAGGCTGCGCTCGACTGGACGGTCGCCTACACGAAGGACCGCGAGGCGTTCGGCCAGCGGATCATCGACTTCCAGAACACGCGCTTCAAGCTCGCGGACGTCGCGACCACCGTCGACGCACTCTGGGCGTACGTAGACCGCGCGCTCCTCGCATACAAGGACGGCAAGCTGTCGGCCGAAGAGGCCGCGAAGGTCAAGTTCTGGGCGACCGAGCGCGAGTGGGAGGTGCTCGACACGTGCGTGCAGCTCCACGGCGGATACGGCTACATCATGGAGTACCCGATCGCGCGCGCGTTCCTCGACGCCCGCGTGCACCGCATCTACGGCGGCACGAACGAGATCATGCGCGACATCGTCAGCCGCCCGATCGCCGGCAAGCGCTGAGGTCGTCGCCGAGACCGGAGACGGATGCTGCGACCGCCCCTCGGGGGAGGGGGTGCGGGCCGCGGCATCCGTCTCTATCTCTTGACGGACGCGCGCCGCTCGCGCGGCGGCACGCGTGATCAGCCGTCGAGCATCGCGCGCAGCGCCTCGACGCCTTCGAGCTCGACCGGTGCCCCGAGAAGTTCGATGTTGCGCTCCCGCACCTCGAGCCAGCGCTCACGCGTCATGAGGTAGTTGCGGTGGGCGACCGCCTCGCCCTCGCGGGCGACGGTTACCACACCGTTGTCGGCGTAGCCGACCTTGCGCGAGACGGCACTCGACGCCGGGTTGTCGACGAACGCGCCCGACGTCGCCTCACGCGCGCCGAGCCCGTCGAACAGCAGCGCGAGCATGAGCACCCGCATGCGCGTGCCCACGCCGCGGCCCTGGTGCGCGCGACCGATCCACGACCCGGTCTGCACCTTCCGCAGCACGCGCCAATCGCTGCCGCTCGCACCCTGGATGCCCACCGGCTCACCGTTCTCGAGCACGGCGAGCTCGAGGTGAAGCTCGTCCGGACCGACGCGCGGGCGGATGCTCCAGTGGTACGAGACGACCGCCCGGGCGACCTCCTCGGGGGTGCCGCGCGTCCACGGGACCGCGAACGGCATCTGGTCCTCGTCGTGGATGCCGCCCGCGGCGATGTCGGCGAGCGCGACGAGCAGGTCGTCGTCGGCCCAGCGCAGCTCGAGGTCGCCGGCTCGCGCGCGGACGCCCGCTGCCGGCCAGATGCGGACGAGATCGGTGGAGTTCACGCGCGCAAGTATGACGCGGATCGCGTGGTCAGCGGCATCCGGCTCGGTGCGGTGAGCTCGCGCCGAATCCCGCCGAGATTGCGCGGATGACGGCATCCGGATCATGTCGGCCGCAGTTCGCGCAATCTCGACCGTGGGTGGGGTGGGGTGGGGTGGGGCGGGGGCTCGTCCGGCGGGTCAGGCCGTGGCGGGCGCGTCGGTGAGGCGGGACCGCGCGCTGCGCGACTCCGCCTCGAGGCGCCAGTACCCGCAGAAGCTCACGGCGTCCTTGTCGAGCCCGCGCACGTTGACGAGGTGGCGACGCCCGCCCGTCGCGAGCGCCTGCTCGCCCACGACGTACGCATGCACGTCTGTGCCCGTCGGGAGGTCGGTCAGCGCCTCGAGCATCGCGAGCACCTCGGTGCCCGGCTTCGATGCCGGGTCGCGCACGATCCAGCGCACCTCGACCCCGTCGGGCCGGTCGAACTCGAGGACGTCGTCGGCCGTCGGCACCTCGACGAGCGCGAGGCCCATGGCGGTCGAGGGGAGGCTCGCGCAGATGCCGGCGATCGCCGGGAGTCCGGTCTCGTCGGCCACGAGCAGCACGTCGTCGGTGCCGCGCTCCGGGTTGAACGTGAGCCCCTCGTCGATGATCACGACGCTGTCACCTTCGCGACAGGACTCAGCCCATCTGGGTGCGGGACCGGCCGTGCCGTCGGCGGCCGAGCTGTGCAGCACGAAGTCGACGTCGATCTCGGCCCCGCGCTCGGCGCTCGACGGTCGGTACGCACGCACGGTGTAGTTGCGCATGACCGGCCGCACGCCTTCGGGGATGCGAAGGTACTTGAGATAGCCGAACAGCTTGTTCGCCTTCGCCGGGATGCGCTCGAGACCCTGCTCGCCGCTCACCGGGAGGAAGATGCGGAACCACTGGTCATAGCCCATCGGGCGGAACGCCTCGATCTCACCGCCGCCGAGCGTCACGCGCATCCAGTGCGGTGAGAGCTGCTCGCGGCGAAGGACGGTGAGGTGGATGAGATCCTGCGACTCGGGCTTCACGAGCCGGCCGGCGCGGGCCATGTGCGCTCCATTCGGGTCGGGTCAAGGGTTCGAGATTGCGCGGATGACGGCATCCGGATCATGTCGGCCGCAGTTCGCGCAATCTCGACCAGGGGTGGGATGGGGTGGGATGGGGTGGGGCGGGTGGGCGGGGCGGTGCTGCGGGGCGTCACGAGAGACCCCAGGGGAAGAAGAGCCAGAAGACGACAGCCGACACGACCCAGAAGCCGACGAGGAAGACGGTGTCGCGCGTGCGGAACGGCACGAGGTGGCGCTCGGTGCGGTCGGCGTAGGCGCCGAAGGCGCGTGCGTCCATCGCGAGGGCGACGCGCTCGGCGTGGCGGATCGCGCCCGCGAGCAGCGGCACGATGTACCCCGCCCATCGGGCGATCGCCGTGAAAGGACCGCGCCCGCCATGGGCGCCGCGCACCCGGTGCGCCTGCCGGATGATCTCGAGCTCGTGCCGGAAGCGCGGCACGAAGCGGAACGCCGCGAGCGCGGTGTAGCCGATGCGGTACGGCACGCGCAGCTGTTGCACCGTCGCGCGCACGAGATCGGGTCCGGTCGTGCTCAGGCCCGCGATGAACGCGAGCACCACGATCGCCGCGATCCGCAGCCCGGTCGCGAGGCCGGTCTCGAGCGCGCCGCTGTACAGCGTCCACCCGCCGAGCTGAAAGACCGGCGCGGTGTCGTCGACGAGACCGGCGTCGGTCCACAGTGCGAACCCCAGGGCGATCACCGCCCCGAACGCGGGCACCCCGATGAGCAGCGCGACCAGCCCCCGCGTGAACCGCACGCCGATCAGCAGCACGACGGCCGTCAGTGCGATGAACACGAGCGGCGTCCGCACGTCGCGCACGAAGACGAGCATCACCATGGCGGGCAGCGGCGCGAAGATCTTCGCCAGAGGGTTGAGGTCGTACAGGAAGCGGACGGGCGAGTGGGTCACGGGCCCGGCGTACGGATCGACCACCGGGCCGGTCGTCGGGGCGGATGCGCCGTCCGCGGCATCCGCCGGCTCGAGACGTGCCTGCTCGCTCATGCCGTGGCGTCCGGGAGGTCTGCGAGGCGCGCGATGCCCGCGAGCTCGGGGTGCGAGGTGAGTCCGTCGAAGGCGCGCCCGAGCGGGGGGAGCCGCAGGCCCGCGCCGCGGATGAGCTCGGCGTCGGCGAACAGGCTCGCGGTGTCGCCCGCGGCCGCGACGCGTCCGTCGCGCAGCATCACCGTGCGGTCGGCGTACTCGGTCACGAGCTGCATGTCGTGCGTGACGACCACGATCGTGGTGCCCTCGGCGTTGAGGTCGCGCAGGAGCGAGAGGAGCTCCTCGGCTCGGGCGCGGTCCTGCCCGAACGTCGGCTCGTCGAGCACGAGCAGGGGGGCGCCGCCGTCGAGCGCGGCCCCGGCGAGGGCGGTGCCGACGGAGAGGCGCCGCTTCTGCCCACCGGAGAGACGGAACGGATGCGTCGCCGCCTTGTCGCGCAGGCCGAAGCGGTCGAGCAGAGCCTCGGTGCGCGCGCGCACCTCGTCTTCGGGAACGTGGCGCAGGCGGAGCCCGTGCGCGAGCTCGTCGAACACCGTGTGGGCGATGAACTGGTGCTCCGGGTTCTGGAACACGAAGCCGACACGGGCCAAGAGCGTGCGGCTGTCGGCCCGGCCGACGTCGAGGTCGCCGATGCGGACGGTTCCGCGCGGCGGTCGCACGACTCCCGCGATCGCCTGCACGAGGGTCGTCTTGCCGACGCCGTTCGCGCCGATCACCGCGACGAAGTCGCCCTCGCGGATGTCGAGGTCGACGTCATGGAGCACGGTCGAGCGGCCGCGGCGGAGTGTCAGGCCGCGGACCTCGACGAGGGGGCGCCGGGTGGGCGCTTCGTCTCGCGGCGCTCGCTCAGCGACCGGGCGGGAGGGGTGCGCTCGCTCAGCGACCGCGTGGGGCGCTTCGTCTCGCTGCGCTCGCTCAGCGACCGGAGCCGCGGGGTCCGCATCGAGCGCGTTCCGCAGCTCTTCGGGCGTCAGGGGCAAGGGATCGAGGCGCAGGCCCGAGCGCCGCAGCCGGAGTGCCGCGAGCGCCGAGGTCGGCAGCCACACGCCCATCGCGTGGAGCTCATCGGCGCGGCGCCGGAGCACGTCGTCGACCGGGCCGTCGGCGACGAGGCGTCCGTCGTGGTCGAGGACGAGTACGCGGTCGACGAATCCGACGGCTGCGTCGAGGTTGTGCTCGATGAGCACGATGGCGCGATCGCCCGCGGCCGCGAGCTCGCCGAGAGCGGCGTAGAACTCCTCGATGCCGTTGGGGTCGAGGTTCGCCGTCGGCTCGTCGAGCACGAGCAGCGGCGAGCCCATCGCGAGGGCGCACGCGATCGCGAGGCGCTGCCGTCCGCCGCCCGAGAGGCGGTCGGGGTTGGTGAAGCGCCGGCTCCACAGCCCGACGCGTCGCAGCGCGGACTCCGCCCGTGCGAGCACCTCGTCGACGGGCAGTCGCAGGTTCTCGGGACCGAACGCGACCTCGTCGAGCAGCGTGCCGGTGACCAGCTGCGCGTCGGGGTCCTGGAACACCATCGCGACGTGCGTGCTCAGGCGCGAGACCGGGTTGTCGACGGTGTCGAGTCCGCCCACCTCGACGGTCCCCGTGACCTCGGCCGGTACGTCGTGCGGGATGAGCCCGTTCAGCGCGAGCGCGAGCGTCGACTTGCCCGAGCCGCTCGGCCCGAGCACGAGCACGACCTCGCCCGCCGACACCTCGAACGAGACGTGGGCCGGAGTCGGCGCGGTCGAGCCCTCGTACGCGACCGAGAGATCGCGCACTCGGAGGAGCGGCTGCCCCTTGCCGGGTCCGCCCGCGCGCGCGGCGGACGCGTCGCGCTGAAGTGCGGTCACGGGTTCCCCTCAGGACGAGCGAGCAGAACCCAACTTAGCCGAGCCTTACCTATCCCGCGAGCGAGCGGTGGAGGCATCCGTCTCACCTGATGAGGGGCGACGACGGATGCGGGACTCAGCCGCGCACGCGGGGGGTGATGCCCGCACGGCGAAGGCCCACGCCGATGGCGAGCGCGACCGCGGTCCACACGACGGGGCCGAGCACCGCGAGCACGAGATACGTGATCTGGGCCCACAGCGGCAGCGTCGCGAGGTGCGCCGCGAAGGCCACGACGACCGCGACGATCACGCCGATCACGACGGCGGAGATGAAGTAGCGCCACGTGTTCCACACGCGGTACCGGGTGGCAGCGGCGACGAGCTCCTGGATGCCGCCGAACAGCACGGCCGTGCCGAGGAACCGGAAGGCCCACTGCGGCGCGATCGCGCTCGCCGCGAGTGCCGCGAGCACGTGGGTGATGAGCGCGACCCACGGCTGACGGATGAGCGCCTGCGAGATGATCCCCGGGATGACATGGGCGCCGAGCACGAACCCGTAGACGATCGGGGCGGTTGCGAGGACGATGGGAGTGATCCAGCCGGCGATCCCGCCGACGACTCCTGTCGCCACGCCGATCGCCGCGCACGTGAGCAGAATGCTCGTTGTCAGGGGGGATCGGTTGGCCACCTGTCGATCCTAGCGATCGCGTCTCATGGGTTTCTCACGAATGGGGGTTCACTGAGATTCCGCTGTGAATTAGGTTGGGGCTGGCTGGAGCGTCGAAGAGGACCCCTCAGCCTGACTGTTCGAACGACGAATCAGGAGCACCATGCGCCGGACCCCCTTCAGAGCAGTGACGGCGATCACCCTCGCCGCGCTGTTCGCCGGTACTGCGACGACAGCCGCCTACGCGAGTCCGGAGGAGGTGCCCCCACTCGTGCCGGCGGAATCGCCGACCGGCGTCTACATCGTGGTCCTCGCGGAGGAGCCCGTCGCCTCGTACGACGGCGGTGAAGCGGGGCTGGCTCCCACCAAGCCCGACGAGGGCGAGGAGCTCGACACGCGCTCCACCGCCGCGAAGAAGTACTCGGCGTATCTCGAGAAGCGCCAGAAGGAGGTCGCGGCCGAGGTCGGCGCCGACCCCAGGGCGACCTACCAGGTGGCGCTGAACGGCTTCAGCGCGAAGCTGTCGCCCGAGCAGGTCGGCGAGCTCACGGCGAGCAAGGACGTCGTCGGCGTCTACCCCGAGCAGATCTTCCATCCCGACGCGGTGTCGTCGACGCAGTTCCTGGGCCTCGAGGGCCCCGGCGGCGTGTGGGAGGCGGTCGGCGGAACGGATGCCGCGGGCGAGGGCGTCGTCGTCGGCGTCGTCGACACCGGCATCGCTCCCGAGCATCCCTCGTTCGCAGGTGAGCCGCTGGGGACCACCCCGTCCGACGACACGCCTTACCTGGTGGGGAACAACGTCGTCTTCCAGAAGGCCGACGGCGGAACCTTCAGCAGCGCCCGGGTGACCGGCCAGCAGTGGTCGAACGACGACTACTCGACGAAGCTCATCGGCGGCAAGTACTTCTCCACGGGCGCCGCCGCGGCGGGCTTCGATTTCACGTACGACTACCTCTCGCCCCGTGACGGCGACGGCCACGGCTCTCACACCGCGAGCACGGCCGCCGGCAACAACGGCGTCTCCGCCTCGATCGCGGGCGTCGATTTCGGCGCCATCTCGGGCGTCGCGCCGGCCGCGAAGATCGCCGCCTACAAGGCGTGCTTCGTCGGCCCCGACCCGCTCGTCACCGACGACGACATCTGCGCCGGCAGCGACCTGCTGAACGCGATCGACGCGGCGGTCGACGACGGCGTCGACGTCATCAACTTCTCGATCGGCGGCGGCACGGCGGTCTCGTCGTGGGAGCCCATCGACCAGATGTTCTTCAACGCGGGCCTCGCGGGCGTGTTCGTGGCAGTCAGCGCCGGCAACGCCGGTCCCGCGCCGACGACGGCCGACCACGCATCGCCGTGGTACACGACGGTCGCCGCGTCGACGATCCCGACGTACGAAGGCACGGTGGAGCTGGCCGACGGCCAGCAGTTCGCGGGCGTCTCGGTGACGGTGCCGTTCGACGGCACGGTGACCGGCCCCGCCGTCTACTCCGGCGATGCGGCGGCGGCGGGCGTCCCGGTCGAGAATGCGCGACTGTGCTTCCTCGACTCGCTCGACCCGGCGAAGGTCGCCGGCAAGATCGTGGTCTGCGACCGCGGCACCAACGCCCGTGTCGAGAAGTCGCAGGAGGTCGCCGACAAGGGCGGCATCGGCATGGTGCTCGTGAACGTCACGCCGGGCTCGCTCGACAACGACTTCCACTCGGTGCCGACGGTGCACATCGACGCGCAGTATCGTGACGCGGTCCTGTCGTACGTGACCGGCACGGCCGACCCGGTCGTGACGCTGCACCCGAGCAACCTGACCGACGTGGTCACGCCGACCCCGCAGATCGCGGGCTTCTCGAGCCGCGGCCCGATGATCGCCGAGGACGGCGACATCATCAAGCCCGACATCGCTGCGCCGGGTGTCGCGATCCTCGCGGCTGCCCACAACGCCGAGGGCGCCGACCCGACGTTCGAGTTCAAGTCGGGCACGTCGATGGCCTCGCCGCACATCGCCGGTCTCGCGGCTCTGTACCTCGGTGTGCACCCGAACGCGACGCCGGGCGAGATCAAGTCGGCGATGATGACCACCGCCTACGACACGGTCGACGCGAGCGGCGCCGACGTGACCGACCCGTTCGCGCAGGGCGCGGGCCACGTCGACCCGACGCGGTTCTTCGACCCGGGTCTGCTGTACCTCAACGGACCGCTCGATTGGGCCGCGTACGTCGAGGGCATCGGCGGTTACGACTGGGCCGGCGTCGAGCCGATCGACCCGAGCGACCTGAACATCGCCTCGATCGGCATCGGCACGCTCGCCGGGCCGCAGACTGTGACGCGCACGCTCACGGCGACGCGCGCCGGCAGCTACACGGCGGAGGTCGACTTCCCCGGATTCGACGTGACCGTCGAGCCGTCGACGCTCACCTTCGGCGCAGCCGGCGAGTCGCAGGACGTCTCGATCACGATCGCCCGCAGCGACGCCCCCGTCGACGAGTGGTCGACCGGCTTCCTCACGTGGGTGGGTGCCGACGGCACGACCGTCCGCTCGCCGATGGCCGCGAAGCCGGCTTCGGTGGACGCGCCGGATGAGGCGACCGGCACCGGCATCACCGGCAGCACCGACATCACGGTCGAGTCGTGGCTCGACGGCGAGGTCGAGCTCGGCGTCGCGGGCCTCGCGCCGGTGCGCCTGCTCACCGACCCCGCCAACGAGGTGCCGGGCCACTCGGGTGACCAGAACTCGACCGGCCAGATCCTGTGGATCGAGACGATCGAGCCCGGCACGAGCCTCGCGCAGTGGACGCTCGACTCGTCGGACGACGAGGGCAGCGACCTCGACCTGTACGTCTACCGCGTCGTCGGCCCGGATGACCTCCGCTATTACGAGCGGTTCCTGTCGGCGACGGCATCGGCTGACGAGCAGGTCACGCTCGACAACCCGACGGCGGGTACGTACGCGATCGTCGCGGACATGTACGCGACGCCCAACCTGATGACGTGGGACCTGACGTCCGCGATCGTCGGCCCGAACGGCGAGGGCTCGTTCACCGGGACGCCCAACCCGCTCCCGCTGTCGTTCGGTCAGGAGGCGACCTACACGGTCTCGTGGACGGGACTCGACCCCGACACCACGTACCTCGGCGTCGTCCGCTACGGCGCGTCGCCGGTGCGCACGCTCGTGACGGTCGAGTCGGGTGCGGCGGCTCCGGTCGCCAAGGCCGCGCCGACGATCGCGGGTGCCGCGAAGGTCGGCAGCACGCTCAAGGCGAAGCCGGGATCGTGGAAGCCCAAGGACGTCACGTTCGAGTACCAGTGGCTACGCAACGGCGAGCCGATCAGCGGCGCGACGGGCACGCAGTACAAGGTGACCTCGGCCGACGTCGGCACCGCCTTGTCGGTGCGCGTGACCGCGACCGAGGCGGGCAACCCGAACGTCGGAACGGCCGTCAGCAAGGAGGTGTTCGTCAAGAACAAGTCCCGCACGACGGTCTCGATGAACCGCTACCTCGGTACGTCGTCGCAGAACTACGCCGTGACGGTCGGTGTCACGGCGGGCGGCGGCTCGGCCGAGGGCACGGTGAACATGTGGGTCGACACCAAGAAGTACACGGGCACCCTCGCGAACGGCTCGGTGACCTTCAACCTGCCGAAGCAGAAGAAGGGAATCCATGTCGTCATCGCCGAGTACGTCGGCACCGACACCGTCGAGGCATCCGCGAGCATCTCGGGCTTCATCGTCCTGAAGTAGCCCGCAGCGCACGACGAGAGCGCCGCCCCTTCCACTGGAGGGGGCGGCGCGTTCTTGTGCGGTCTGCGTGACTCAGACCCGCCGGCGCCGGCGCGTGAGCCGGACCGCGGGGAGGGGAGGCGCGGGGATCCGCTCGTCTCCGTGGTCGACGACCTGCCCGAAACGGGACGAGCCCGCCTCCCACGCCTCGCGCGCCTCGACGATCTCCTCGTGCGTGCGGCCCACGAAGTTCCACCACATGATGACGTCGTCCTCGAACGGCTCGCCGCCGAGGAGGAACATCGTGGCACCCGTCGCGCTGCTCACTTCGATGGTGTCGCGACCCGTGCCGAGGTAGAGCAGGTGCGCGTCGTCGAGCGAGACGGCACCCGAGGCGTCGGCCGCGGCATCCGTCACGCCTTCGACGCCGACCAGGGCGTACTCCCAATCCGGTCGCAGCGGGATGCGCACACGCGTCCCTGCGGGAACGCGCACCTCAGCGCCGACGATGGGCGTGTAGACGGTCGCCGGTGAGCGAACGCCGGCGAGCTCGCCGAGCACGACGACGGCCGACGCGGCGGCGCCCTCCACCGCGTCGAGCACGAGCGAGGGGAGGTTCTCGTGCCGTTCGAAGTCCGGCGCGCCGTGGCGGCGCGACTCGGGAAGCGCGACCCACAGCTGCAGGGCATCCAGCGGGATCGGTTCTTCGCCGACGGAGTACTCGGAGTGGGCGATGCCCGCGCCGCTCGTCATGAGGTTGAGGGCGCCGCGGCGCACGACGACGTCGCTTCCGACCGAGTCGCGGTGCCGCACGTCGCCGACGAACGGCCACGTCACCGTCTGCAGGCCGATGTGCGGATGCGGCTCGACGCGCATGCGCACAGGCTGCGGTCCGAACCGGTCGAGGAAGCACCACGCGCCGACGAGCGGAAGGTCCCGCTGCGGCAGCGAGCGTCGCACGTGCATCGCGCGGACGCCGCCGAGGGGAACCTCGCGGGATTCGAGCAGGACCGCCCGGGGAGGGTCGGTCGACGCATCCGGCTCGGTGTGTGAGAGCGGAGCCTCCGATTCGGCGACGGAAGCGTCAGCGTCCAGCCTGGTCATCCCGGCCCCCGGCGACCGACCAGTCGACATCGAGGCCCTCGACGTCGTTCTCGCGGAGGTATCGGCGCACGAACGGGCACAGCGGAATGATCCGCTCGCCGCGGCGTGCGACGTCGGCGAGCGCCTGCGACACGAGCGTCTTGCCGAGCCCGCGCCCCGAGAAGGCCGGGTCGATCTCGGTGTGGGGGAAGATCAGCTCGTTGTTCGGGGTGCGCTGGAAGACGGTGAAGCCGGCGAGCACGTCACCCACGTGGATCTCGTAGCGGCCGGCTTCGTCGTTCCTTGTGACGGTGAGCGCGTCGGTCGAGGTAGGCATCTGGGGAATCCCTTCGTCGTCGACTTCAACGTACGGGCGCCGGGTCGTGTTCCGCCAGGCCGTTCGTACCGTGTCGTCAGGGCTGGCAGACTCGAGGGATGGTCTCGACTCACCCCGGCGGCGATGCGACCGCCGGGCTGCTCGACCTGGTGCCGCCCGGCGCCGACGAAGACACCGCGTACGCGGGCTTCGTGGAGTGGGCGGCGTCGCGCGGGTTCACGCTCTACCCCGCGCAGGACGAAGCGGTCATCGAGATCGTGTCCGGTGCGAACGTCGTGCTGTCCACGCCGACCGGGACGGGGAAGTCGCTCGTCGCGATCGCGGCGCATGCGATGTGTCTCGCGCGCGGAGGCCGCACCTATTACACCGCTCCGATCAAGGCGCTCGTGAGCGAGAAGTTCTTCGCGCTCGTCGACATCTTCGGCGCGGCGAACGTGGGGATGGTCACGGGCGATTCATCGGTGAATCCGGATGCCCCGATCGTGTGCTGCACGGCCGAGATCCTCGCGAACCTCGCGATGCGACAGGGTCCGGATGCCGCGGTCGACCAGGTCGTGATGGACGAGTTCCACTACTACGGCGACCCCGAGCGCGGGTGGGCGTGGCAGGTTCCGCTGCTGCTCCTTCCGCGTGCGCAGTTCGTGCTCATGTCGGCGACGCTCGGCGACGTCACCGCGATCGCCGACGACCTCACGCGGCGCACAGGCCGGCCGACAGCGCGGATCACGGGAGTCGAACGCCCCGTGCCGCTGCACTTCTCGTACGAGCGGCGTCCCGTGCACGAGGTCCTCGAGAAGCTGCTCGACGAGGGCGAAGCGCCGGTCTACATCGTGCACTTCTCGCAGGCGACGGCCGTCGAGCGCGCACAGGCGCTCGCGTCGGTGCGGGTCGCCACACGTGAGCAGCGCGACGCGATCGCCGAGGCGATCGGCGGCTTCCGCTTCACGACGGGGTTCGGCAAGACGCTCTCGCGGCTCGTGCGCGCGGGTATCGGCGTGCACCACGCGGGCATGCTCCCGCGCTACCGTCGGCTCGTCGAGACTCTCGCGCAGCGCGGTCTCCTGCGCGTCATCTGCGGCACCGACACGCTCGGCGTGGGCATCAACGTGCCGATCCGCACGGTCGTCATCACGGCGCTGTCGAAGTACGACGGAACACGGATGCGCCAGCTCAGCGCGCGCGAGTTCCACCAGGTCGCCGGTCGTGCGGGCCGTGCCGGCTACGACCCCTACGGCAACGTCGTCGTGATGGCGCCTGAGTGGGAGATCGAGAACGCCGTCGCGCTCGCGAAGGCCGGTGACGACTCCGCCAAGCGCAAGAAGATCGTGCGCAAGAAGGCTCCGACGGGCGTCGTGAACTGGGGTGAGGGCTCGTTCGAACGGCTCGTCGAGGCGCAGCCCGAGCCGCTCGTGCCTCAGCTGCAGCTGACCGCGGCGATGCTCATCAACGTGATCGCGCGCGGCGGAGACGTGTTCGCGAATGTGCGCTCCCTCGTGTTCGACAACCACCAGACCCGCGCGCAGCAGTACGCCCTCGCGCGGCGCGCGCTCGCGATCTTCCGCACGCTGAAGGCCGCCGGCGTCGTGGAGGCCGACGGGGGCGGCATCCGTCTCACCGTCGACCTGCAGCCCAACTTCGCGCTCAACCAGCCGCTCTCGCCGTTCGCGCTCGCCGCGATCGAACTGCTCGACCCGACGGATGCCCCGGGCGCAGCCGGAACCGGACACTACGCGCTCGACGTCGTGAGCGTCATCGAAGCGACGCTCGACGATCCGCGCGCCGTGCTCGCACAGCAGGAGTTCAAGGCGCGCGGCGAGGCGGTCGCCGCGATGAAGCAGGAGGGGCTCGACTACGACGAGCGCATGGCGCTGCTCGAAGACGTCACGTACCCGAAGCCGCTCGCCGGACTGCTGCAGCAGGCGTTCGAGGTCTTCGCGTCGAGCCAGCCGTGGGTGCGCGACTTCGAGCTGTCGCCGAAGTCGGTCGTGCGCGACATGTTCGAGCGCGCGCTGTCGTTCGGCGAGTTCATCTCGTTCTACCAATTGGGTCGCAGCGAGGGACTCGTGTTGCGCTACCTGAGCGATGCGTACCGCGCGATCCGCCAGACGGTGCCGGTCGATGCGCAGACGCCCGAGCTCGTCGACGTGATCGAGTGGCTCGGCGAGCTCGTACGGCAGGTGGACTCGAGCCTCGTCGACGAATGGTCGGCGCTCATCGCGCCGCCGGACGACCCGGATGCTCCGATCGTCCCGCCCGCACCCCCGTCGGTGCTCACGAACCGCCGCGCGTTCGTCGTGCTCGTGCGCAACGAGCTCTTCCGCAGGGTGCAGCTCGCCGCGCTCCAGCGCGATGACGAGCTCGTCGAGCTCGACCCCGACGTCGATTGGCCGGCCGTGCTCGACCGCTACTACGACGAGCACGACGAGATCCTCACGGGCGGCCCGGCGCGTTCGCCCCGGCTCGTCACGATCGACGACACGGATGCGGCAGCATCCGGTGTCTGGCGTGTGGAGCAGATCATCGACGATCCCGAGGGGAATCACGACTGGCGCATCCGCGGGGTGGTCGACCTCGCGGCCTCCGAGGACGAGGGCACCGCCGTCGTGCGGATCACCGAGGTCCTGCGGCTCGACTGACGTCAGCCCCGGGGCTTCCTGCCTGGGGTCGAGATTGCGCGAATGACGGTCGGATGCCGCCGCGGGTGGTGATTAGCGCAACCTTGGCGGGATGCGATTGGGGCGGGCGTCCGCTCCTCCCCAGCGGGCGGGACGGGCGGGTTGTGCGAGGGGCGGGCGGGGCGGCGGGGGCGTCGGATGCCGCGGCTACCCTGGACCGCGTGACTGATCAGCCGGGCGACCCGTACGCCGACCTCGACTGGGCCGATGTCGACGCGCCGCCCGACGACTCGTGGGCGCCGCCCGAAGACGTGTGGCTCCCCCCGCCCGACGAGTTCACCCCGCCGCCGTCCGGCGACCTGTTCGACGGCGCTGCTCGACGCGATCACACCGGTGCCGACCCGCGCGACGTGCTACGCGAGGTGTTCGGCTACGACGCGTTCCGCGGCGACCAGGCGGCGATCGTCGATCACGTGATCGCGGGGGGCGACGCCGTCGTGCTCATGCCGACCGGCGGCGGCAAGAGCATCACGTACCAGGTGCCCGCACTCGTGCGACCGGGCACCGGCCTCGTGATCAGCCCGCTCATCGCACTCATGCACGACCAGGTCGACGCGCTCGTCGCGAACGGCGTGCGAGCCGCGTACCTCAATTCGACGCAGGCGCCCTTCGAGCGCGCCGCGGTCGAGCGCGCCTACCTCGCCGGCGAGCTCGATCTCATCTACGTCGCGCCCGAGCGGCTGTCGGCGCCCGCGACGACGAAGCTGCTGCAGAGGGGCCGGTTGAGCATCATCGCGATCGACGAGGCGCACTGCGTGTCGCAGTGGGGCCACGACTTCCGCCCCGATTACCTCGCGCTCGGCGACCTCGGCGAGCGGTTCCCGGGCATCCCGCGCATGGCGCTGACGGCGACCGCGACCCGCGCGACCCACCGCGAGCTCACCGAGCGCCTGAGCCTGCCCGACGCGAAGCGCTTCGTCGCGAGCTTCGACCGCCCGAACATCCAGTACCGCATCGAGCCGAAGGTCGATCCGCGGCGGCAGCTTCTGAGCTTCATCCGGTCGATGCCGGAGGGCGCCGCCGGCATCGTGTACGCGCTCAGCCGCAAGTCGGTCGAGCAGACGGCTGAGTTCCTGCGCGCGAAGGGGATCGACGCGCTTCCGTATCACGCGGGGCTCGAGGCATCCGTGCGGTCCGCGAACCAGGCGCGGTTCCTGCGCGACGACGGCGTCGTCATGGTCGCGACGATCGCGTTCGGCATGGGCATCGACAAGCCCGACGTGCGCTTCGTCGCGCACATCGATCTCCCGAAGTCGGTCGAGGGGTACTACCAGGAGACAGGTCGAGCCGGCCGCGACGGCGACCCGGCGATCGCGTGGATGGCGTACGGACTCGGCGACGTCGTGCAGCAGCGGCGCCTCATCGACCAGAGCCCGGGCGACCGTGCGTACAAGATGCGGATGGGGCAGCACCTCGACGCGATGCTCGCACTGTGCGAGACGGTCGCGTGCCGCCGCCAGAACCTTCTCGCGTACTTCGGGCAGGAGTCCGACGCGTGCGGCAACTGCGACACATGCCTCGAGCCACCCGAGACGTGGGACGGGCTCATCGCCGCGCAGAAGCTCCTGTCGACGATCGTGCGGCTGCAGCGCGAGCGCGGACAGGCGTTCGGCGCCGGACACCTCATCGACATCCTGCGCGGTGCCGACACCGAGCGCATCCGGCAGCAGGGTCACGACTCGCTCTCGACGTACGGTCTGGGTGCCGACCTCAGCGATCAGGACTGGCGCAGCGTCGTGCGGCAGCTCCTCGCGCGCGGCATCCTCGTCGCGCGCGGCGAGTACGGGACGATCGCGCTGGGAGATCCGGCGGCCGGTGTGCTCAAGGGCGAGACTCCCGTTCCGCTGCGGCGCGATGTGCTCGGGCGCGCCGGGTCGGCGGGCTCGCGCGTGCGCAAGGGAGCCACCCTACGGCAGGCTCAGGGACCGGTTTCAGAAGCCGACCGCGAGCTCTTCGAGGCGCTTCGCGCGTGGCGGGCGAGCGTCGCGCGCGAGCAGGGCGTGCCCGCCTACATCGTGTTCGGCGACGCCACGCTGCGCGCGCTCGCCGAGCGCCGCCCCGCGACCCTCGCGGAACTCGACGGGATCTCGGGCATCGGCGCCAAGAAGCGCGAGGCGTACGGCGAGGCCGTGCTCGAGGTGATCGCGGCCGCGTGAAGGCCAGTCGTCATTGAGTAGCGTGGCAGCCGTGCGCATTACGACGAGGAACGCCCAGTTCCAGGTGTGGCAGTCTCTCCTCACGAACCGGAAGACACGACAGCGCGAAGGCGAGTTCCTCGTGCAGGGCGTCCGGCCGATCACGCTCGCACTCGAGCACGGGTGGGAGTTCCGCGCCGTCGTCTTCGACGCGAGCCGAAAGCTCTCGCGCTGGGCCGACGGCGTGCTCGAGCGCACGTCGTCCGCACGCCACGTCGCGATGGCGCCGGAGCTCATCGCGGAGCTCGGCGAGAAGTCCGAGGGGGCGCCCGAGCTCATCGCCGTCGTCGCGTCGCGGCCCGACGCGTTCGACCGTCTCGTCACAGACGAGCAGCTCCTGACCGTCGTCTTCGATCGCCCCACGCAGCCGGGCAACATCGGGTCCCTCATCCGCTCGGCCGACGCGTTCGGGGCGACGGGCGTCATCGTCACCGGGCACGCGGCCGACGTGTACGATCCCAAGTCCGTCCGCGCGAGCACGGGATCGCTGTTCGCGGTCCCGACGATCCGCATCCCGTCGCCGCGCGAGGTGGTCGAGTGGGCCGATCGCCTGCGCCCGCGGCCGCTTCTCGTCGGGACGGACGAGACGGGTGACATCGACATCGACGACCACGACTTCCGCGGGCCGCACGTCGTCCTGATCGGCAACGAGACGTCGGGCCTCAGCACCACATGGCGAGAGGCCGCTGACGTGATGGCGCGCATTCCGATGGTCGGCTCGGCGAGCTCCCTCAACGCCGCCAACGCCGCGACAGCCTTGCTCTACGAGGCGGCCCGGCAGCGGCGTCGGCACGCGGGCGGCTCTCCCGACGCGTGACGTCAGAGGCGACGAGCTCGCCCGCACCCGCGAACCGCGCAACACGTCTGCCGTTCGACGGGAGAGTTCCTCTGACGGCACCGCGTCGGCCTCTAGGCTGTCGCGAGCGGGCAAAGGAGCTCGCGACAGCGAAGGCGCGCATCGGGAGGATACGTGGCTCTCAGCAACATCGAGATCGCTCAGGCGGCACACCTCGAGCCCATCGGCACGATCGCAGCGAATCTGGGCATTCCCGACGAGAGCATCGTGCCGTACGGGCACTACAAAGCGAAGGTCGCCCTGTCCTACCTGGAATCCCTGCGCGACAGACCGCAGGGCAAGCTCATCCTCATGACGGCGGTCTCGCCGACTCCCGCGGGCGAGGGCAAGACGACGACCACGGTCGGCCTCGGCGACGCCCTCACCCGGCTCGGTGAGAAGGCGATGATCTGCCTGCGCGAGCCGGCTCTCGGCCCCGTCTTCGGCATGAAGGGCGGCGCCGCGGGCGGTGGCTACGCGCAGGTCGTGCCGATGGAGGACATCAACCTCCACTTCACGGGGGACTTCTCCGCGATCGCGGTCGCCACGAACCTGCTCGCCGCGCTCATCGACAACCACATCCACCACGGCAACGCGCTCGGCATCGACGTGCGCCGCGTCACGTGGCGTCGCGTGCTCGACGTCAACGATCGCGCGCTGCGCGACATCGTTTCGGGCCTCGGCGGTCCGGGCAACGGCTACCCGCGCGAGTCGGGCTTCGACATCGTCGTCGCGAGCGAGGTCATGGCGGTGTTCTGCCTCGCGCGCAGCCTCGCCGACCTCAAGGAACGCCTCGGCGAGATCGTCATCGGCTACACGCGAGACCGCAAGCCGGTCCGCGCGCGCGACCTCAAGGCGCACGGCGCGATGACGGCGGTGCTGCGCGACGCGCTCGCGCCGAACCTCGTGCAGACGATGGAGCACACACCCGCGTTCGTGCACGGCGGCCCGTTCGCGAACATCGCGCACGGGTGCAACTCGCTCATCGCGACGGCGTCGGCGCTCCGCCTGGCGGACTACGTCGTCACCGAGGCGGGCTTCGGAGCCGACCTCGGAGCCGAGAAGTTCATCGACATCCTGTGCCGCTCGTCGGGGCTGTGCCCGTCGGCCGCGGTGATCGTCGCGACCGTGCGCGCGATGAAGTACCACGGAGGTGTCGAGGTCGCCGATCTGCCGACCGAGAACGTCGAAGCCCTGCGGCGCGGCACGGTCAACCTCGCGCGGCACCTCCGCACGGTGCGCGAGACGTGGGGCATCCCCGCGGTCGTCGCGATCAACCACCGTGCCGAGGACTCGGATGCCGAGGTGCAGGCGCTCATCGAAACGGTCGAGGCGGCCGGCGCGAAGGCCGTCGTCGCCAGGCACTTCGCCGAAGGCGGCGCCGGCGCCGAAGACCTCGCGCGCGAGGTCAAGCGCCTGTGCGACGACGAGACGCCTGACCTGACCTTCACCTACCCCGACGACGCGACGCTGTGGGAGAAGATGCGCGCGATCGCGACGCGGATCTACGGGGCATCCGACATCACCGCCTCGACCGCCGTGCGCGCGCAGATCCGTCGCCTGCAGGAGGAGGGCTACGGAGACTACCCCGTGTGCGTCGCGAAGACGCAGTACTCGTTCTCGACCGATGCCAAGCTGCGCGGAGCGCCTGAAGGACATGTCGTCGACATCCGCGAGGTGCGGCTCGCCGCCGGAGCGCGGTTCATCGTGATGATCTGCGGCGACATCATGACGATGCCCGGTCTTCCTGCCGTGCCCGCCGCCGACTCGATCGACGTCGACGACGACGGGCGGATCGTCGGCCTCTTCTGAGCGGAGCGCCCGACGGGCGCTTCGTCGCGCCTTCGGCTCGCTCAGCGACCGGGGTTGTACGGCTGCGGCTCGCTCGGCGACCGGGTGTGCGAGCGGCAGTACGCTCGCTGACATGGCGCTCACCGACATCCCGTTCCAGACGATGGAGGGCGAGACCAGGACGCTCGCCGACTTCGACGGCAAAGCCCTCCTGATCGTCAACGTCGCCTCGCGCTGCGGTCTCGCACCGCAGTACGCGACGCTCGAGCGCCTGCAGCGGGAGTACGGCGACCGCGGCCTGCAGGTCCTCGGCTTCCCGAGCAACCAGTTCCTGCAGGAGCTGCGCAGCAACGAGGCGATCAAGGAGTTCTGCTCGACGACCTACGGCGTCACGTTCCCGATCTTCGATCGCATCCGGGTGAACGGGCGCAAGGAGCATCCGCTCTACACCGAATTGAAGAAGACGCCGGATGCCTCCGGCAAAGCCGGCCGCGTCACGTGGAACTTCGAGAAGTTCCTCGTCGCGCCCGACGGCACCGTCAAGCGCTTCCGCCCGCACACCGAGCCGGACGACCCCGCGGTGATCGCCGCGATCGAGGAGGCGCTGCCGGGTTGACGGTCACCTCGCGTACGGGAACGTGCGCACGCGCTCGACCCGGAACCGGTGGGGGAGGGCCTGCTCGTCGCGAGTGCCGTCTGCACGCGGGAACTCGAACACGTCGAGCATGAGCTGCACCGGGTAGTCGATGCGCTGCGCGACCGTCTTGACCCACCGGTGGTCGATGTAGAACCGCAGTTCGTCGGGCGTCCACGCGACGGCGTAGTCGTGGAACTCGGTGAGGTCGCCCTCGACGCGCACCTTCTCGAAGTCGGTCTCGAGGCCGGGGTCGTTCTGCGCCTTGACGCCGACCCCGACGAGGCCGCCCGTGTCGTCGATCTCGGAGCCGAAGATCTCGGCGACGCAGATCTCGCCCGAGCGCTGCGGCTCGTCCTCGAAGCCGATCGGCCAGAAGGCGACCATCACGTCGGGGTGCCGGACAGCCGCCATGCGGACTTCGATCACGCCGTACTGCACGAGATGCAGGCGGCGCTCGGGCTGCGCTTCGCGCACGACGAGGTCTGGGCGGAAGCGGTGCTGCCCGACAGTCGAGCCGACGGGGCCCGAGTACTCGCCGGTCTGCAGGTGGGACACCCGGATGCCGCCGTCGAACTCCGGCGACCACGGAGGGGTCTCGGCGTCGATGAGCAGCTCGAGGCCGGCCGGCGCGACCGAGTACCGCGCCTCGGTGCGCTCCCGCGACGACCAATGCGGCAGGTAGTACGGCCACCACACCGTCTCGTCGAGCACGCCCTCGTCGAAGTGCTCGTCGAGGTCGGGGGCGCGGCCGTCGAGATCGAGCGGCGTCTCGGGATGACCCATGCCGCCATTGTGCTCCGCGCAGGCGACATCCGCATTCGCGGCGGGAAAGGGACCAAAGACCCCCGACCCCCGCATCCGCCCGGCATACCGTCGCCCGTATGGAGACCATGAAAGCACTCGTGTTCCACGGACCCGGCCAGAAGTCGTGGGAGGACATCCCCAAGCCGAGGATCCAGCGGCCCACCGACGTCATCGTGAAGATCGAGACGACGACGATCTGCGGGACCGACCTGCACATCCTCAAGGGCGACGTGCCCGCCGTCGCCGACGGCCGCATCCTCGGTCACGAGGGCGTCGGCACGATCGTCGAGACGGGCGACGCCGTCGAGACGCTGAGCGTCGGCGACCGCGTGCTCATCTCGTGCATCTCGGCGTGCGGCCGGTGCGAGTTCTGCAAGAAGGGCGTCTACTCGCACTGCCTCGGCGACGAGGGCGCATCCGGCATCGGCTGGATCTTCGGTCACCTCATCGATGGGACGCAGGCGGAGTTCGTCCGGGTGCCGTACGCCGAGACGTCCGTCTACAAGCTGCCGGACTCGGTGTCGAACCGCGACGCCGTGATGCTCAGCGACATCCTGCCCACCGGCCACGAGATCGGGGTCAAGTACGGCCGCGTGAAGCCAGGTGACGTCGTCGCGGTCATCGGCGCCGGTCCGGTCGGCCTCGCGGCCATCATGACCGCGCAGCTCTACGGGCCATCGCGCGTCATCGCGGTCGACCTCGACGAGAACCGGCTGCAGCAGTCTCTGGAGTTCGGCGCGACCCACACGGTCGTGTCTGGCGAGGGGGCGAAGGAGCGCGTGCTCGCGCTCACGGACGGACTCGGCGTCGACGTCGCGATCGAGGCGGTGGGCGTTCCGCCGACGCTCGGACTCGCGTTCGACATCGTGCGTCCTGGGGGCGTCGTCGCGAACGTCGGCGTGCACGGCAAGCCGGTCGAGCTTCCGATCCAGGACCTGTGGATTCAGAACATCACGCTCACGACGGGGCTCGTCAACACCGACACGACGGACATGCTCCTGAAGATGGTCGAGTCGGGCAGGCTCGCGGCGGCGAAGTTCGCCAGCCACGAGTTCGCGCTCGCGGACATCCTCGAGGCGTACGACGTGTTCGGCCGAGCGGCCGAGACGAAGGCCCTCAAGGTCGTCATCCAGGCGTGATCGGGACGGATGAGCCGGGGCCGCCATCCGGCCCCGGCCCGCTCACCGCGGTCGCCGCATCCGTCACCAGGGCATCGGACCGTGCTTCGACACGTACGTGCCGGTCGGGCCGTCAGGCGCGACCTGCGCCATGCGCACGACGATCTCGGCGGCCTCCTCGACGGTCTGCGTTCCGGTGTTGCCGTTCAGGTCCGTCTTCGTGTACCCGGGCTCGACCGCGTTGATGCGCATCTCGGGCAGCGCCTTGGCCAGCTGGATCGTGATGACGTTGACGGCGGCCTTCGACGCCGGGTAGGCGATGCCCTGGTAGAAGTGCGTGTAGCTCTGCGGATCGCTCAGCATGGAGATCGAGGCGAGACCGCTGGACAGGTTGACGATCACCGGCGCAGGCGAACGACGGAGGATCGGCAGGAACGCGTGGGTCACCCGCATCGTCCCGAACACGTTCGTGTCGAACACGGCCTGCAGGTCGGCCGCGGTGGTGTCGACGGGCGACGGGATGCTGTTGTCGGGCAGTCGCGGCTCGACGCCCGCGTTGTTGATCAGCACGTCGATCCCTCCGGCATCCGCGATCGTGTCGGCCGCGGCGGCGACGGACGCCTCATCCGTCACGTCGATCTGGACGAACTCAGCGCCCAGCTCCGCGGCCGCCGCACGTCCGCGCTCCTCGTCGCGTGCGCCGAGGAAGACGCGATGTCCGGCGGCGATGAGCTGCCGCGCGGTCTCCTTGCCGATTCCTTTGTTCGCTCCGGTGATGAATGTGGTAGTCATGTCTTCGACTTTCACCGGAAGTCGATTCCTCAGCCAGGTCCCCGGTTTTCCTGAGACTGACAGTGCCAGGATGAGCGGCGCCAGCCCGCGGAGACGCGCGGATAATGGCTCCGTGGCGACCTGGGATCTCGGCCGGGCGATCCGGTCCTGGCGCGATCGGCTGACCCCTGAGCAGGCGGGTCTCCCGGTCGGGCGACGGCGCCGCGCGCCGGGGCTGCGTCGCGAGGAGCTGGCCGGACTCGCAGGCATCAGCGTGGACTACCTGACCCGCCTCGAACAGGGGAGGGCGACGACTCCGTCGCCGCAGGTCGTCGAAGCGCTCGCACGCTCGCTGCGGCTCGCCGACGCCGAGCGCGAGGTGCTCTTCCACCTGGCGGGGCTGACGGTGCCGGGCCCGGGGATCGTGCCGACGCGCATCAGCCCGAGCGTGCAGCGGCTCCTCGATCGCTTCACGCACACGCCGACTGTCGTCTTCGACGCGACATGGACGCTCGTCACCGCGAACCCCGCGTACAACGCGCTGATGGGCGACACGACGCGCCGGTCCGGGCTGGAGCGCAACGCGGCGTGGCGATACCTGCACGGGCTTCCGAACCGTGTGCGGATGTCGGCCGAGGAACGCGATCGCCTCACCGAGCAGCTCGTCGCCGACCTCCGCGCGGCCGCGGCGCACTATCCCGACGATCCGCGCGTGGCGGAGCTCGTCCAGTCGATCGTCGAGTCCAGCCCGCGGGCGGCCGAGCTGTGGCGGTCGGGAAGCGGCACGACCGATCACCCGCCCGCACGCCGCAAGGTGATCGACCATCCGCAGGTCGGGCCGATCGAGCTGGACTGCGACACCCTCATCGTCGCGGGCGACGACCTGCGCATCATGATCTACACGGCGGAGCCGGGCAGCGAGGACGAGAGTCGCCTCGAGCTCGCGATCACCCTCGGGACCCAGCAGTTCACCGCACGATGAGTCGCGCGGCTGTACGTCGCCCTGTCGGGACCGCACAACCTCCCGGGTCGACGGTCGTCGGATGCGTTGTACAACATGTCCAATCGACTTTGCGCGGAGTTGTGGGAGTCCTACCGTCAGAGTGACTTCCCCTATCGATGCCGAAAGGTGATCACCCATGGCAGACGCCGCCGTCCGCATCAAGAAGCCCGCCACCAGCAAGCGCACGCCCGCCGGAGGCGCCCCGACCGCCGCGCACAGCGCAGCCGAGGCATCCGAACCGCGCATCGACGTCGCCTCGGTGACCGACCTCCTGCTCGGAACGTGGGCGGACACCCGCCGCGAAGCACGCGAGATGATCAAGGACCCCGCGTTCTGGCGCATCGACGGGCAGCCGATGCCCGAGCACCGCGAGCGCGTGCTGAGCCAGCTGCACCTGCTCGTCGAGCACGGCGGCTCGCGCCGCGCCTTCCCGAAGGAGTACGGCGGCCTCGAGGACAACGGCGCCAACCTCGCCGGCTTCGAGGAGCTCGTGCTCGGCGACCCGAGCCTGCAGATCAAGTCGGGCGTGCAGTGGGGCCTCTTCGGCTCGGCCATCTACCAGCTCGGCACGAAGAAGCACTGGGACACGTGGCTCCCGGGCGTCATCGACCTGAGCCTGCCGGGGGCGTTCGCGATGACCGAGACCGGCCACGGGTCGGATGTCGCGTCCATCGGCACCACGGCGACGTACGACCCCGAGACCGAGGAGTTCGAGATCCACACGCCGTTCCGCGGCGCGTACAAGGACTACCTCGGCAACGCCGCGCTGCACGGCAAGGCGGCGACCGTGTTCGCGCAGCTCATCACGAACGGCGTGAACTACGGCGTGCACTGCTTCTTCGTGCCGATCCGCGACGACGAGGGCGACATGCTGCCCGGCATCAAGAGCGAGGACGACGGCGTCAAGGGCGGTCTCAACGGCATCGACAACGGTCGCCTCGCGTTCGACCACGTGCGCGTGCCGCGCTTCAATCTGCTCGACCGCTACGGGCAGGTCGCGCCCGACGGCACCTACACGAGCGACATCGCGAGCCCGGGCCGCCGCTTCTTCACGATGCTCGGCGCGCTCGTGCAGGGCCGCGTCTCGCTCGACGGCGCGGCGACGGTCGGCACGGCACTCGCACTCCACATCGCGATCACGTACGCGAACCAGCGCCGCCAGTTCGACTCGGGCACCGGCACCGACGAGGTCGTGCTGCTCGACTACGGCAAGCACCAGCGCCGCCTGCTGCCGCTCCTCGCCCAGAATTACGCGCAGTTCTTCGCGCACGACGAGCTGCTCAAGAAGTTCGACGGCGTGTTCTCCGGCCGCACCGACACGCCCGACGAGCGCGAGGACCTCGAGACGCTCGCCGCGGCGCTCAAGCCGCTGAGCACGTGGAACGCGCTCGCGACGATCCAGGAGGCGCGCGAGGCGTGCGGCGGCGCGGGCTTCCTCGCCGAGAACCGCCTCGTCGGCCTGCACCAGGACCTCGACGTGTACGTCACGTTCGAGGGCGACAACAACGTGCTCCTGCAGTTGGTCGGCAAGCGCCTGCTGAGCGATTTCGCGAAGCAGTTCAAGGGGGCGGATGCGGCGAAGCTCGCGCGCTACGCCGTCGGCCAGACCGCCGGCAAGGTGTTCCACGGTGCGGGGCTCCGCCAGCTCGGGCAGGCGGTCGCCGACCTCGGCTCCACGGCTCGCTCGGTCGAGCTCGGGCTGCGCGAGGAGCAGCAGCACGAGCTGCTCGCCGGCCGCGTGCAGCAGATGGTCGCCGATCTCGCGGCTGCGCTGCGCCCGGCGTCGAAGCTCTCGCAGGCCGAAGCAGCCGAGCTGTTCAACGCCCACCAGGCCCAGCTCATCGAAGCGGCCCGCGCGCACGCCGAGCTGCTGCAGTGGGAGGCGTTCACCGACGGCGTGCACCGCATCTCGGACGAGGGCACGAAGCAGGTCCTCATCTGGCTGCGCGACCTCTTCGGCATGCACCTGATCGAGAAGCACCTCGCGTGGTATCTCATCAACGGACGCCTGTCGACTCAGCGCGCGGCATCCGTCTCGCGCTACATCGATCGCCTCGCAGCCCGCCTCCGCCCGCACGCGCAGGACCTCGTCGACGCCTACGGCTTCGAGCCCGAGCACGTGCGCGCGCCCATCGCGTCGGGCGCGGAGCAGCAGCGCCAGGACGAGGCGCGCGAGTACTACCGCGCGCTGAAGGCGTCGGGACGGATGCCCGTGTCGGAGAAGTCGCTCAAGAAGAAGTAGCGCCACGCGTCGGCGCCGCGAGATGAGGGAATCTCGCGGGACGAGGGCTCATCCGCCGACGGCGGCCTCGTTTCGCGGCATTCCCTCGTCTGAGCGGGCAGTCGGGCGGAAGCGGCGGCCGGTCACTCCGACCAGCCGCACATGCCGCACTCGCCGCTCGCCGACACCTCGACGAAGCAGTTCGGGCACATCGCCCGCGTGACATCGCGAGTGCTCGGGGTGCGGCGCGCAGGCGCGCGCTCGGCACGCGGTCGGGCCTTCGCGCGCGGCGCGGCAGCCGTCGGAGCCTCGCGCCGCACCACGACCGGGCGGTGCTCGGCGCAGTAGAAGCGCACGAACCCGTCGTGGTTCTTCGGATGCCGGTGCTTGACCGCCCACAGCTCGGTGCGCGGCCGCGGCTCGGAGTCGGCGCCGCACGTGAAGCAGCGCGTCGGGTCGCCGGGGACGACGTCGGCCACAAGGACGGGGGTCTCGAACGGGATGGCGTCCCGCCAGTCGGACGACGCGACGATCCTCATGACATTCCTCTCGTGCGGTGCCGGGGGCGCACCCGCCCTTCAACGGTAAGCGACTCGAGCCGCTGCCGTCTCCGGCCCTGTCTGAGACGATCCGTCCGTTCGCGACACGACAGTGGTGAGGCCGCGTGCGCAAGGGCTTCAGTGCACGCATGCTTCGCGAGGGGATCGCGTTCGGGGCGCGGTCCCCTCGATCGCGCTTCCAGGACGGCCGATGTCGGTGTCGGCGCGCGCCGCTAGCGTGGGCGGCGTGAGCCTCGATGTCGCCGTCGACGAGAACGGGGTCGCGCGTTGCCGATGGGCCGACTCCGACCCGGAATACCGCCGCTACCACGACGAGGAGTGGGGAACGCCGCTGCACGGCGATCGCGCGCTGTTCGAGAAGATGAGCCTCGAGGGCTTCCAGGCGGGGCTGTCGTGGATCACCATCCTGCGCAAGCGTCCTCGGTTCCGCGAGGCGTTCGCGGGCTTCGATCCCGAGATCGTCGCACGGTTCGGCGACGACGACGTCGAGCGGCTCATGGCCGACGCGGGCATCGTGCGCAACCGGGCGAAGATCCTCGCGACGATCTCGAACGCGCGGGTCGTGGCCGAGATGGCCGAGGGCGAACTCGACGAGCTCATGTGGTCGTTCGCGCCGCAACCGGATGCCCGGCCGAGGCCCCGCTCGTTCGCCGAGGTCCCCGCCACGACGCCTGAGTCGAAGGCCATGAGCAAGGCCCTTCTCGCGCGCGGGTTCCGGTTCGTGGGCCCCACCACGATGTACGCGCTCATGCAGTCCGCGGGCATGGTCGACGACCACGTCGAGGGGTGCTGGCGTGCGGCATCCGGCTCGTCCGTCGCGGTTCGTGGGGATTTGTCCCCATCGAGATCCGAGCCCGCCGCGACGTAGCCTGACCGAGGCGATCGGGCGGCGCGGGAGATCACCGCCGTGTGGAAAGGGCTCGTCAGATCGGCGATCCCCGGGTTAGGCTGGGTGCTTCCCCCGCCCATTCCCCCCTTCGTCGTGAGCCGAATCACCTCGCCCGTCGCCACGCACGTCGTCTATCCCGCCTGGAGGAGGCAGAGGACCCCGTGAAAGCGTCGTCGTGGCTTCGCGCGCGCCCGCGCACCCTCGCATCCGCGGGGATCGTGACGGCCGGCGCGGTGGCGATCAGCACGATGGCGTTCCTCTACGAGGGCTTCCCGACGACCGAGGTCGACCTGCACGACGGGGGAGTGTGGGTCACCAAGCAGTCGAGTCTGCTCGTCGGTCACTTCAATCACGAGTCGCGCGTGCTCGACTCGGGGCTGCGCACGGTCAGCGACGAGTACGACATCCTCCAGTCCGGCGATGACGTGCTCGTCGTCGACAAGGCGGGCTCGTCCGTCACGGCGGTCGACCCCGCGATGGTCGTGCTCGGCGACAACGCGCAGGTGCCGGGCGGCGCCGACGTCGCGCTGGGCGGCTCGACCCTGGCGATCCTCGACCCGAGCGCCGGCTCGCTGTGGGTGCTGCCGGCGAAGGCGGTCGCGAGCTTCGAGGTCGCGGGCAACGAGCCGGCGGCGGAGCTCGGCGAGGGCGCCGACGTCGTCGTCGGCCTCGACGGCACGGTCTACGCCGTCGCACCCGCGACAGGCGAGGTCGTCACGATCCGCATGGGCGGCGACGGTGATCCTGCCGAGCCCGAGCGCGCCTCGCTCGACGGGCTCGGCAAGGAGGCGGATGCCTCGATCACGGTCGTCGGCGACGTCCCGATCGTGCTCGACAACGAGAGCCGCACGATCTGGAGCACGCAGGGCCTGCGCGCCGAACTCGCGGTGGATGGGGCATCCGTGCTTCAGGCTCCTTCCGAGCCGAACGACGCCGTCATGGTCGCCTCTCGCGAAGCGCTGCTGCGGGTTCCGCTCGACGGCTCCGAGATCACCGAGACGAAGGCCGAGGGTGAGGGCACCCCGGCCGAGCCGGTCTTCCTCGAGGGCTGCGCGTACGGTGTGTGGTCGGGGTCGACCGCGTTCGTGCGCGACTGCGTCGGCGAGGCCGACGACCAGTCGACGACGGTGCCCGGCGCCAATCCGGATGCGTCGCTCAGGTTCCGTGTGAACCGCGACGTCATCGTGCTCAACGACGTCATCGGCGGCGCGGCGTGGATGGCGAGCGAAGACCTGCAGAAGGTCGACAACTGGGAGGACATCACTCCGCCCGAGGGTGAGACCGACGAGAACGACGACGAGACGACCGACGAGACCGTCGAGACGACTCTCCCCGAGCGGTCCGCGATCAACACCCCGCCCGTCGCAGTGGACGACGAGTTCGGCGTCCGCCCCGGCCGCACGACGATGCTGCCGGTGCTCGACAACGACTCCGACGCCGACGGCGACGTGCTCACCGTCACCATCCCCGATCAGGGGCCGTCGTTCGGCGAGGTGCAGTCGATCAACAACGGCTCGGGTCTGCAGATCGCCGTCCCGGAGGATGCGACCGGCACGACGACCTTCCAGTACGAGGCCGATGACGGCCGCGGCGGACGCGCGCGCGCGAACGTGCAGCTCACCGTGCACGACTGGAGCATCAACGGCGCGCCGAAGCAGAACCGCCTCACGGCGATCGCGGTCGAGTCCGGCGGCGTCGTGTCGTACAACGTGCTGCCCGACTGGATCGATCCCGACGGCGACGACGTCTTCCTGAGGTCGGTCACACCGGCCGAGGGCGACGAGGCCGACTTCACGGCCGACGGCCGCATCACCTATCGCGCGCTCGGGCCGACGCAGGGCCGCAAGGACGTGGTCATCTCCGTGTCCGACGGAAGCGAGGTCACCGAGGGAGTCGTGCGCTTCGACGTGCGCCCGCCCGGTTCGACACTCCCCGTCGCGAACGCCGACCACGTCGTCGTGCGCGCCGGCAAGTCCGTCACGGTCTCGCCGCTCGCGAACGACACGAACCCGAGCCGCGAGCCGCTGCGCCTCACGCGCGTCGACGAGACGCCCGGCGCATCGCTGTCGCCCGACTACGCGAACGGGCGCTTCGCGTTCTCCGCGAAGCAGCCGGGCGTCTACTACGTGCAGTACCTCGTGTCGGCGGGGTCGCTGTCGGCCCCCGGCGTCGTGCGTGTCGACGTGCTCGAGGACGCGGAGACCGACCTGCCGCCGATCGCGGTGCGCGACGTCGCGCTGCTCCCGAGCGGTCGCGAGGTGCTCGTCGACGTGCTCGCGAACGACTCCGACCCGTCGGGCGGCATCCTCGTCGTGCAGTCGGTGACGGTCGAGCAGTCGAGCGGCATCTCGGTGTCGGTGCTCGGCCACGAGACGCTGCGCATCACCGACCAGGGCGCGCTCGCCGAGCAGGTCACGGTGAAGTACACGATCTCCAACGGCAAGCACAGCGCCGACGGCGAGGTCGTCGTCATACCGATCCCCGCGCCGTCGAAGCTGCGGCCGCCGGTCGCGAACGACGACCGCGTCGTCGTTCGGGCGGGCGACGTCGTCACGATCCCGGTGCTCGAGAACGACTACCACCCCAACGGCGACACGATGCACCTCGCCTCGGAGCTGGTGGAGCCGCTGCCGGAGCCCGAGGACGGTGAGATCTTCGTCGCCCAGGACACCGTGCGCTTCCGCGCGGGCGACGAACCGGGCATCGTCTACGCGACGTACGAGGTCGTCGACAGCACCGGTCAGAAGGACGCGGGGTACATCACGATCCAAGTGCTTCCGGTGACCCCCGAGACCAACCAGGCGCCGCGGCCGGAGGAGCTGACGGCCCGCGTCGTGGGCGGCGCGACGGTGCGCATCGCGATCCCGCTCGACGGGATCGACCCCGACGGCGACTCGGTGGACCTCCTCGGCATCGCATCCGCGCCCGAGAAAGGCCGCATCTCGCAGGTCGGCCCCGACTGGCTCGAGTACCAGGCGGTCGGCGACTCGGTCGGCGTCGACGAGTTCACCTACCGCGTGCGGGACCGCCTCGGCGCCGAGGCGACCGCCTCCATCCGCGTCGGCATCGCCCCTGCGGGGTCCATCAACCAGGCGCCGTACGCGGTGAAGGATGCGATCGTCATGCGCCCGGGCCGATCGGTCGCGGTGCCCGTTCTCGCAAACGACTCCGACCCCGACGGCGACCAGATCACGCTCGTGCGCAACGGCGTCGAGACGGCCGACGTGCCGGGTCTGTCGGCGGAGGTCCTCGGCGACCGCATCGTGGTCACGTCGCCCGGCAGCGAGGTCGTCACGTCGCTGCAGTACCGCATCCGCGACGTGCGCGGCGCCGAGGCGATCGGAGTCCTCCAGATCACGGTCGCCGACGACGTGCCGCTCATGAAGCCGATCGCGCGCGACGACCGCATCCTCCCGCAGGACGTGGAGGACGCATCCGTCGACCTCGAGGTGCTCGCCAACGACGAGGATCCCGACGGCGTGGTCGCCGACCTCGAGGTCACCGCGGAGGGCACGGGCGTCCGCGTGCTCCCGGACGGCCGCCTGCGCATCGAGATCGGCGACGAGGAGCGCCTCGTCCAGTACCGCATCACCGACCGCGACGGCCTTCAGGCGACCGCGTTCGTGCGCGTGCCGTCGCTCGACTCGCTGCCGCCGACGCTCGCGACGACGGAAGGCGTCGAGGTGAACAGCGGCGAGACGATCGAGATCCCGCTCGCCGACCATGTGCGCACATCGCGCGGCACGCGTGCGGTGATCACGGAGGCGGCGAAGGTCTCCGCCGTGCACGGCGACGGGTCAGAGCTCGTGAAGGACCAGACGACACTCGTCTACACCTCCGAGCAGGGGTACTTCGGCCAGGACGCGATCACCTTCGAGGTGACCGACGGCACCGGGCCCGACGACCCGGACGGCCTCAAGGCCACCCTCACGCTCCCCGTCACGGTGCTGCCTCCCGACAATCAGCAGCCGGAGTTCCTCAACGGCCAGATCTCCGTCGCCCCGGGCGAGGAGGCGAGCCGCCTCGACCTGAGGGCCCTCACGACCGACCCCGACCCGGGTGACGTCGCGCGTGCGTCGTACACGCTCGTGGGCGGTGCACCGAGCGGACTGAGCGCGTCGATCTCCGACGGCACGCTGAGCGTCAGCGCGGATGCCGCCACACCGAAGGGCACGCAGGCGACGCTCCGGGTGCGCGTCACCGACGGCGAGACCGAGCCGATCGAGGGCGACGTCGTCGTGACGGTGACGGCCTCGACGCGCACGCTCCCGACCGCGAACGACGACGTCATCGACGAGGCGAACCAGGGCACGACGATCACGGTTCCGGTGACGGCGAACGACTTCAACCCGTTCCCCGACCGGCCGCTGAAGGTCGTCGCGGCCGCTGTCGAGACGGGCAACGGCACCGCTGAGGTGCGAGGCGACCAGGTGGCGGTGAGTCCGAGCAGCACGTTCGTCGGCACGATGGTCGTGCGCTACCGCATCCAGGATGCGACGGCCGACGTCGACCGCGAGGTCGAAGGACGCATCCTCGTCACGGTGCAGGGCCGGCCCGAGGCTCCCGGCACACCGTCCGTGTCGAGCGTGCAGGACCGCACGGTGGTGCTGTCGTGGACGCCGCCCGCCGACAACGGCGCGCCGATCACGAAGTACGTCGTGTCGTCGACGCGCGGCGACTACTCGAAGGACTGCGCGGCCACCACGTGCACGCTCGACGGGCTGACGAACAACGTCGAGTACAACTTCACCGTCGTCGCGGTCAACCGCGTCGGCTCGTCCGACCCGTCGCCGGCATCGCCGCCGGCGCGCCCCGACGCGCGCCCCGACACGCCTCAGCCCCCCACGATCACGGGCTTCGGCGACCGCAGTCTCTCGATCGCGTGGGTGACGCCGCCGACGCCCGGTTCGCCCGTCGAGTACTTCACGCTCGAGATCTCACCCGCTCCTCCGTCGGGCATCCCCGAGAAGACCAACATCACGGGCAACACCTACGTGTGGGAGGGCCTCGAGAACGGCACCGCCTACCAGGTGCGCGTCAAGGCGCACAACCGGGCGCCGGATGCCTCGAGCTACAGTGCGTGGTCGGCGACGGAGATCCCCGCGCGTGCGCCCGAGCCCGTGGCCGCCCCGTCGACCCAGCGACTCCAGCCGGTCGGCAACCAGGCGCAGCTGCAGGTCTCGTGGGCGGCGCCCGCCAACAACGGTGCACCCATCGCCGGGTACGAACTGCAGGTGATGCGCGGCGGCTCGGTCGTCAGCACGATCCCCGGCATCCCGGCCACGCAGACGAGCCAGGCGGTCGTCGTCGACACGTCGACCACGGACTACACGTTCCGGCTCCGGGCCAGCAACAAGGCCGGCTGGGGCGAGTGGGGCGCGCAGTCCGCACCTCGCCGTGCCTTCACCCCGCCCGGTGCGCCCACGATCACGGGCGTGACCCCCGGCGACCGCAGGCTCAACGTCACCTACACGCCGGGTGCCGGAAACGGCGCGACGGCGAGCGAGCTGCGGTACGAGTACTCGCTCAACGGCGGCGGCTGGCAGGCCTTCAACGGGTCGACGATCACGGGTCTGACGAACGGCACGACGTACCAGGTGCGCCTGCGCGCGTACACGTCGATGGACGGTGTGCGCTACGACGGCGCCCCGTCGGCGTCGTCGGCGGGAAAGATCCCGTACGGACCGGTCAACACACCGGGAGCGGGCGCCAAGGCGAGCGGTCAGAGCATCACGTACAGCTGGAGCGCTCCTGCGCCGAACGGCCGACCGATCCAGCGCGTGCAGATCAACATCAACGGCAACGGGTGGGAGAACGTCTCCCTCAACGGCAACCGCACGATCAACCACGGCTACGACTTCAAGGGCACGATCCAGGTGCGCGCGTACGACAGCGAGGGCCAGGTGTCGGCCGTGCGGTCGGCGTCCGACACGACGGCGCAGCGACCCCAGGCGTCGGCGCAGGCGGGCAAGGGCAGTCGGACGAACAGTCCGACGTGCACGAGCACGCAGTGCGCCTACCTGACGGTCACGACGCAGAACTTCCCCGCGGGGGACTACCGCATCTCCTGCAACGCGACCGGCCCGTACGGCGGCACCCCGTTCGCCGGCGGCGGGACGTACCACCTCCCGGCGAACGGCACCATCCAGCTCGGCTGCTACTTCGGTGACAACGGCGAGCAGGTGTGGGTGACGATCCACGGCTGGGGCGATTCCAAACGCACGACCTGGTAGGGCCGGCACGGATACCGACGACGACAGACACAGCGATACGAGAGAGATGACCATGACGATGACACCGGAGCAGGCCGCCTGGTTCCAGGGGACCTTCACGCGCCTCGTCGACAACGTGGACCGAGCCCTCATGGGCAAGCGCGAGGTCGTGGGACTCGTGCTCGCGGCGATGCTCGCCGAGGGCCACGTGCTGCTCGAGGACGCGCCCGGCACCGGAAAGACGAGCCTCGCCAAGGCGCTCGCGGCGACGGTGCAGGGCACGAGCTCGCGCATCCAGTTCACGCCCGACCTCCTGCCGTCCGACGTGACGGGCGTCACGATCTACGACCAGCAGGCGCACCGCTTCGAGTTCCACCGCGGTCCCGTCTTCGCGTCGATCGTGCTCGCCGACGAGATCAACCGGGCGTCGCCCAAGACGCAGTCGGCGCTCCTCGAGGTCATGGAGGAGTCGCGTGTGACCGTCGACGGCGTGCCGCACGAGGTCGGCCGTCCGTTCCTCGTCATCGCGACGCAGAACCCCGTCGAGCAGGCGGGCACGTACAAGCTGCCCGAGGCGCAGCTCGACCGCTTCCTCGTGAAGACGAGCATCGGCTATCCCGACCTCGCGGTGGCGGAGCGCATCCTCGCCGGCGCCGCCGATCGCAACCCGTCGGCGCACCTCCCCGCGATCATCACGACCGGCGCCGTCGCCGACATGGCCGACCTCGCCGCGACGGTGCACGTCGAGCCCGCGGTGCTGCGCTACACGGCGCAGCTGGCCGAGGCCACGCGCGCGGATGCCTCTGTGAACCTCGGCGTGTCGGTGCGCGGCTCGCTCTCGCTCATCCGCATCGCGAAGGTCTGGGCCGCCGCGCAGGGCCGACACTTCGTGACGCCCGACGATGTCAAGGCGCTCGTCGGTCCGGTGTGGACCCACCGTCTCGTGCTCGACCCCGAAGCCGAGTTCTCGGGCACCACCGCCGAGGCCGTCATCGCCCGCACGCTCGAGAGCGTCCCCGCACCGCAGGCGAGGGCCGCCGCCTGATGACCTCCGCGACCCTCGCGTCGGCCGAGCCCACGCAGAACGAGTCCCCGCGCAGCGCGTCAGCGGTGCGCGAGGACGCCGTGGGCGCGCCCGCGGGGGACCGCAAGGCGAGATGGACGGATGCCGCGGCGCCCGTCGCCGCAGCGGTCCTGCGCCGCGCGCGGTCGGTCGCGGGAGTCATCCGCCCCATCGCGTGGGTGCTCATCGTCGCGGCGATCGCCCTGTGGATCGCGGGCAGCGTGCTCGGCTGGTGGGAGCTCACCGTGGCGGCGGTCGTCATCACGTTCGTGCTGGCGCTGTGCGCGCTGTTCCTCATCGGACGCACCGCCTACGACGTGTCGCTCGATCTCAACCGCACGCACGTCGTGGTCGGCGAGCGCGCGGTCGGCGCGCTCACGCTGTCGAACCCCGGTGGGCGGGCGATCCTGCCGTCGCGCGTCGTGCTCCCGGTCGGCGCCGGTCGCGGCGTGTTCGACGTGGGCCGCCTCGCCGCCGGCGAGTCGGTCGAGGAGCTCTTCGCGATCCCGACGTCGCGTCGCGCGGTGCTGCCGGTGGGTCCGGTGAGCGTCGTGCGCGGCGATCCGCTCGGTCTCTTCGAGCGCGTCCACCGTCGCGACGAGCCCGTCGACCTGTTCGTCCACCCCAAGACGGTGCGCTTCGAGGGGCAGTCGCTCGGGTTCGTCCGCGACCTCGAGGGTCTCACCGCGCGCGACCTCTCGCGCGACGACGTGTCGTTCCACGCGCTGCGCGAGTATCAGCCGGGCGACGACCTGCGGCACGTGCACTGGCGCTCGTCGGCGCGCACGGGTGATGTCATGGTTCGGCAGTACGAGGAGACGCGCCGTTCGCACTTCGTCATCGGCCTGTCGTGCAATCCGTCGGACTATCGCGACACCGACGAGTTCGAGCTCGCGATCTCGGCCGCCGGCTCCCTCGGCCTCCGTGCCGTGCGCGACTCGCGGCGCGTCGACCTGCGAGTGCAGGGCCGCTCGGTGGCCGCCACGACGGGCAAGCGCCTCCTCGACGCGCTGTCGGCGCTCGAGCCGTCGAAGCCGCGCGACGGCGACATCCTCGACCTCACGACCGCCCTCGTGGCGACCGTCGAGCTCGCGAGCATCGTCGTGCTCGTGTGCGGCTCGGGCGTGAACCCGGCCAAGCTGCGCGCCGCGTGCGGGCGGGTCCCCTTCGGGGCGCGCGTGCTCGCGATCGTCACGCACAGTGGCGCCACCCCGTCGCTGCGCCGCGTGGGCGAGGCGGATGTCGTCACGATCGGCGAGCTCGACCAGCTCCCCGCCGCCCTCCGGAAGGTGCTCGCATGAGCGCGCCGAACGACGCCCCCGTCGTCGAGCGGGAGAAGCGCGAGGAGGCTCGCGCCGAGGCCGCGCGCCGCCGCGAGCAGCGCACGCGCCGCGCGGCGGAGCGGCGGGCGAACGCGACGACCGCCACGCGCCGGTGGGTGCTCGACCTCGCCGCCGCCGCGCTGCTCGTCGCGGTGCCCATCGCCGGGTTCTGGCCCACGTTCGGCGGCCCCGCGTACCTTCCCGCCGCGGTCGGCGGAGCGCTCGTGGGCCTGGCTGTCGCCGCGTTCGCGGCGCGCCTGCGATGGGGCGTGCTCGAGCAGGCGGGCCTCGTCGTGCTCGCGTACTTCCTGCTCAGCCCGGCGCTCGCCGTCCCGCAGACGACGATCCTCGGCGTCATCCCCACGCTCGAGTCGTGGATCCAGCTCGGCACCGGCATCGTCACGTCGTGGAAGCAGCTGCTCACGACGTTCGCGCCGGTCCCGGCATCCGAGCAGTTCCTCATCGTCCCGTTCCTGCTGTCGCTCGTCGCGGCGACGCTCACGGCCGGCTTCGGCCTGCGCCTGCGCCACGCGGCATGGGCTCTCCTTCCCGCCGCGGCGTACCTCGCGACGCAGATCGCGCTCGGCACGTCGCAGCCGGCGATCCCCGTCGTCGAGGGCATCGTGTTCGCGGTGGTCGCGGTCGTGTGGCTCGCGCTCCGCGAGGCGTGGGCCCCGTCATCGGCCGCCGTGTCGCTCGGAAGCGCGGACGGGGGAGCGGATGCCGCGAGGAGCGGCTCTGCGCGCCGCGCGCTGCTCGGGTCGGGCGTCATCGCGATCGCGGTCGTCGCGGGCGTCGCCACGAGCGGGTTCGCCGCGCCTGCGTCGCCCCGGTACGTCCTGCGCGATGTCGTGATCCCGCCGTTCGACGTGCGCGAATACCCGAGTCCGCTGCAATCGTTCCGCTCGATCGTGCGCGACTACCCCGCCGACACGCTCTTCACGGTCACGGGACTGCCCGAGGGTGCGCGCGTGCGCCTCGCGGCGATGGACGCCTATTCGGGCACCGTCTACAACGTGTCAGACGAGGGTCCCGGATCGTCGAGCGCGTTCGTGCCGATGCGCGACACGATGTCGCCCACCGTCGAGGGCACCGAGGCGTCGGTGCGTGTCGAGATCGGCGAGCTGGAAGGCGTGTGGATGCCCGAGGTCGGCTCCTTGACATCCGTCCGCTTCGACGGCGACCGCGCCGACGACCTGCGCCGCTCCGCCCACTACAACGCCGAGACGCAGACCGCCGTCGTGACGGCCGCGCTCCAGGAGGGCGACGCGTACGACCTCGACGTCGTCGTGCCCTCCGTGCCCAGCGACAAGGCGCTCGAGGGTGTGGGCTTCGCGCCGGTTCGGCTTCCGAAGCAGCAGGGTGTCCCGAAGGAGTTCGCCGAGATCGCATCGGATGCCGCGGCCGACGCGTCCACGCCGATCGAGCAGGTCCGCGCGCTCCAGGAGATGCTGTCGACCGAGGGCTTCTTCAGCCACGGGCTCGAGGGCCAGCCGCTCTCGCGCGCCGGCCACGGGGCCGAGCGCATCACGTCGCTGCTCGGCTCGGAGCAGATGGTGGGCGACGACGAGCAGTACGCCGTCGCGATGGCGCTGCTCGCACGTGAGCTCGGCATTCCGGCCCGCGTCGTGCTCGGGTTCTACCCCGACGACGACCGCGCCGATGAGCCCGTGTTCGAGGCCAACGGCGAGAACGTGCACGCGTGGGTCGAGGTCGCGTTCGACGGCGTCGGTTGGGTGCCGTTCGACCCGACGCCGCCGGAGGACCAGGTGCCCAGCGACCAGGAGACCAAGCCGCGCGCCGATCCCAAGCCGCAGGTGCTGCAGCCCCCGCCGCCGCAGCAGGAGCCGGTCGACCTGCCCCCGACGATCCCCGACGAGCGCGAGCCCGAGGAGGGCGACGACGGCATCGGCGCCATCATCTGGGCGATCGTGTCGATCACGGCCGCGACTCTCGGCATCCTCGCGCTTCTGGCGTCGCCGATCATCGTGATCGGCGCGCTCAAGGCGGCGCGTCGCCGTAAGCGCCGCAACGCGGAGCGCGCGGCCGACCGCATCAGCGGCGGGTGGGACGAGCTCGTCGATCGTGCGGTCGACTACGGCACGCCGGTGCGCGTCGGCGCGACCCGCCAGGAGGACGCGGTCCTCGTCCGCACCACGCTCGAGGAGCCGGCGGTCACGACCCTCGCCGACCGCGCGGACGCGCAGGTGTTCGGCCCGACCGAGCCCACGCAGCAGGACGTCGACGAGTTCTGGCGCCAGGTCGAGGAGATCGTCGGCACGATGGGCAGCCGCACGACGTTCTGGCGCCGCGTGCGTGCCCGCCTGTCGCTGCGCTCGCTGCTGGCCGGCACGCGCTTCGCCCTCGCCCGTCCGTTCGCCGCGGCACGGGCGTCGGCCTCCACGTCGTCGCGCCGGTCCCGCACCGCCGCCGATTCCCGCACCCCTTCCGAACCCGCGGAGACCGCATGACCAACCCGCCCCCCGCAGCAACGGCCGCCGTGCCCGCCACGATCGCGCGCCGCGTCGGCGCCTACGTGATCGACGTCGCGATCGCGTTCGGCATCTCGCTCGTGCTCGTCGGCGTGTGCGCCGCGATCATCTTCGCGATCGGTCCTGCGTGGACCCAGACCGCGCTCGCCCTGACGGGCCTCCTCATGTACGTCGGCATCGGCTTCGCAGCGCTCGCGTGGGGCCTCGTGTACACGGCGATGCAGGGCGTGCGCGGATCGATCGGCCAGCGCCTGGTCGGCATCAGACTGGCGGATGCCGCGACCGGTGCTCCCATCGGATTCTGGCGCGCGCTCGTGCGCAACATCGTGTTCGGCCTCGCCGGCTCGATCGTCGTCGGCTACTTCTCACCGCTCTTCGACTCGAGCGCTCGTCGCCAGGGGTGGCACGACAAGGTCGCATCCGCCGTCGTGGTAGACCGCGACGAGGCCGAGGCCCACGCTGCCGCCGCGACCGCCGTGGCGAGCGTCGGGGCCCCCGTCCAGCGGCTCGCCTCACCCGTCGGCGCGCCCACCCCCGCCCGCGGGTTCGCCGCACAACCGCACGCGCCCGCCGGCGGATCGTCGAGCGCCCCGACCGGCCACGTCCTCACGGGTGCGGCCGCGGCGCAGGCGGCCCCCGTGTACTCGGGAGCCGTCCCGCCCCGCCCGCCGCTTCCGCCCCGCCCGCCGGTCCCCGCACCGCAGGCCGCTCCCGCGGCGAAAGCCGCTCCCGCGGCCCAGGCCGCTCCGGCACCGCAGGCCGCTCCCGCGGTCGTCGTGCCGTCAACGGGGATGATCGCGCACGTCCCCGGCATCACCGGCGACCGTCCGCGTGCGGATGCGGCATCCGACTCGACCTCCGGCGACGAGCTCGACGCGACGCTCGCGGCGCGTCCGAACCGCACGTCGACACTCGCGGTCCCGCGGCCCGCCCTCGACCCGGACGCGCGTGCGATCGCGGTGCTCACGTGGGACGACGGCGGCCGCATGGCCGTGTACGGGCGCACGCTGTACGGCCGCAATCCCGCCGCCGAGCCGGGCGCCGTGAGCGTCGCCGTGCGCGACGAGACGCTCTCCCTGTCGAAGACGCACTTCGAGATCGGATGCGACGACGCGGGCGCGTGGATCGTCGACCGCCACTCGACGAACGGCACGGTCCTCGTGCGCGACGGCATGCGGCATCCGCTTCTTCCCGGTCAGCAGACGAACCTGCGCCCCGGTGACCGCCTCGAGTTCGGGGACCGCAGCGCGACGGTGAGCGAGCCTTCATGACGCAGTCTCCGGTGACGGTGGTGCACGGGTCGGCGACCGACCCGGGCCTGCGCCGCCGTGTCAACGAGGACTCGTTCATCGCGTCGTCGCCGCTTTTCCTCGTGGCGGACGGGATGGGTGGGCACTCCGCCGGTGAGATCGCGAGCGCGACCGTCATCGACGAGTTCTCGAAGCTCGCCGGACGCGCGAGCCTCACGATCGACGAGGTGCATGCGACGCTCGCGGAGGCGCGCCGCCGCGTCGAGGCGCTGCCGCCCGGCATGGGCGCGGGCGCGGGCACGACCCTCACGGGCGTCGTCATCGCCGACATCGACGGTGAGGGTTACTGGCTCACGATCAACCTCGGAGACTCCCGCACATACCGCCTGAGCGACGGCGAGTTCGAGCAGATCAGCGTCGACCATTCGATCGTGCAGGAGCTCATCGACAGCGGTGAGCTCGACGCCGCCGCCGCGACGCGCGACTCCCGCCGCAACGTCATCACGCGCGCGATCGGTGCGGGCAGCGAGTCCGAACCCGACTACTGGCTCATCCCCGCCGAGGAGGGCGACCGCATCCTCGTGTGCTCCGACGGGCTGTCGGGCGAGCTCGACAGTGACGCGATCCGCAGGGTGCTGCTCGCCGAGCGCGATCCTCAGGCCGCCGCGACGCGACTCGTGCACGAGGCGATGCTGCACGGCGGCCGCGACAACATCACGGCGCTCGTCGTCGACGCCGTCCGTGTACACTCGCGCGCGCCCCGCGCAGGACACGACACCCTGCCCGGTGAGTCGGTCGCCGATCACATCGACGGCGACACGCTCCCGCGCGCGGTCGCAGGAGGAGGCTTCTGATGTCGGTGCACTATCGACCCGGCGAGATCCCCGTCGCCGTCACCCGCCGCGGTGCGGTCGCCCTGTCGGCCGACACGCCGCCCGCGCTCGCCGTCCGCATCTGGACCGAGGTCGCCGAGGGCCGCGGGCTCGCGGCGGTGCTCGAGGCGCTCACGGGCACGTTCGGCACATCGCTCGCGTCGCTGCCTCCGTTCGCGGTCGCGCTTGCCGAGGGCACGTCGCTGCGCGTCGCGGTCCGCGGCTCGCTCGTGCTCGAGGTCGACACGGCCGCCGGGCGCGAGACGATCTCGGGCGCCGGCGTCACCACGTGGACCGAGCGCGTGCTCGTCGAGGTCTCGCACGTGACACTCCGCACCTCGGCGACGGCCCAGCGCGACGACGACCCGGGGCTTCCGATCGCCGACGGTGTGGTGCTCGCGTCGACGGTCGAGTGGGTGCCGGATGCCGCATCCGCCGCCCCGGCCGAACCGGTCGCGGCCGGGGCCGAGCCGGCACCCGCCGACACCCCGGCCGAGGAAGTCGTCCCGCAGGCGACCCCGGCCGCGGTCGCCGAGCCGGCCGCCGAGGACGGCGATGCCGCCGCGGCCGGCGCGCCGCAGGGCCCCGTCATCGCCTCGGTCCCGCTCGACGGCTCGATGGTCGAGACGCTGCTCCCGTCGGAGTCGACGATCGCTCCGGCATCCGCCGCCGCGGTCGCCGCGGCCGAGCCCGCCGTCGGAGACGACGAACTGTGGGGCGAGACCATCGCGCGTCCCGTAGGCGGCGCGGCCCCCGCGCCGACGGTGGAGGGCGACCATGACGGCGAGACGATCTCGGTCGCCCAGGCTCGTGCGCTGCGCACGGAGGGCATCGTCGACTCGGTGCCTTCGCCGCTCGCCGCCCCGCGGCCTCCCGCGCCGGGCCGCATCCGGCTGTCGACCGGCCAGACGCTCCTTCTCGACCGCACGGTCGTGATCGGCCGCCGCCCGCGTGCGACCCGTGTGACCGGCACCGACCTTCCGCACCTCGTCGCGGTCGACAGCCCCCAGCAGGACATCTCGCGCAGCCACATCGAGCTGCGGGTCGAGGGCGACAGCATCGTCGCCACCGACCTGCGCACGACGAACGGCACGACGCTCGTCCGTCCGGGCGGTGACCCGGTGCGGCTGCACCCGGGGGAGCCGACCGTCGTCGTGCCGGGGGATGTCATCGACCTCGGCGACGGGGTCACGGTCACCGTCGAGGGGATCTCGTGAACGCGAAGCGCACTCCGCAGGCGCCTCCCGAGCTGCCCGGCTTCACGTACGTCGACGTGCTCGGCTCGGGGGGATTCGCCGATGTGTACCTGTACGAGCAGCACCTGCCGAAGCGACGCGTCGCCGTCAAGGTTCTGCTCACCGAGCGCATGTCGAGCGGCTCGGTCGCAGAGTTCACGGCCGAGGCGAACGTCATGGCGATGCTCTCGACGCATCCGGCGATCGTCACGATCTACCAGGCGGGGGTCGCCGGCGACGGACGGCCGTACCTCGTCATGGAGTACTGCCCGAAGCCGAACCTCCAGGTGCGCTACCGCCGCGAGCCGTTCTCGATCGCCGAGTCGCTGCGCGTCGGGGTGCAGGTCGCCGCGGCGGTCGAGACGGCGCACCGCGCGGGGGTCCTCCACCGCGACATCAAGCCCGCGAACATCCTCGTCACGGAGTACAACCGCCCGGCGCTCACCGACTTCGGCATCGCGTCGACGACGAGCGCGGCGGCCGAGTCGGCGGGACTGTCGATCCCGTGGTCGCCGCCCGAGTCGTTCGCCGACGTTCCGCGCAGCGAGGTGCGCTCCGACGTGTACGCGCTCGGTGCGACCGTCTACACACTGCTCGCCGGCCGCTCGCCCTTCGAGCAGCCCGGGCGCCGCAACACCGCCGCCGAGCTCATCCAGCGCATCGAGACGGCGCCGCTCCCGCCGCTCGACCGTCCCGACGTGCCGGCGTCGCTGCACGCGGTGCTCGCGCGCGCGATGGCGAAGTCGGTGACCGACCGCTACGAGAACGCCCTCGCGTTCGCCCGTGCGCTCCAGAAGGTCCAGATCGAGCTGTCGCATTCGGTGACGCCGATCGACATCCTCGACGACGGCGTGACCGACGAGATCGTCGAAGACGAGGACGACGGCCTCACGCGCGTGCGCGGCGTCGTCAGCATCAACCCCGAGACGAACCCCGCGGCCGGTCTCACACGTCCGTCGGCGACGACGGCGCCGTCGCGGCGCGAGCCGGAGCAGGTCGCGCCGTACGCGGATGCCCCCGACGACACCGTTCGCCGCGCATCCGCTCACTCGGCGCCTCCCGTGCCGTCCTCCGTACCGGGCGTCGCAACGCCCGCGCCGGGGCGGTTCGACGACATCGACGACATCGACGCGACGAACCTGCGGATGCCGGCGGATGCTGCCGAGCCGGCACCCGCGCCGCCCACCCCCTCGCGCAAGGGCCTCGTGATCGGGCTGGTCGCCGCGGCGGCCGTCGTCGTGATCGCGGTCGTGCTGGCGGTGTCGCTTCCCGCCCTGCTGGGCGGAACACCGGATGCCGCGCCCACCCCGCCCGCGACCTCGGCGCCCAAGGATCCGATATCCGCCCTCGTCGCCCCTCCGACCGATCTCGAAGGCGCCCCGGCCGCCGGCGGCGTCGAGTTCACGTGGACGAATCCCGATCCGCAGGAGGGCGACCGGTTCCTCGTCGGGGTCGTGACGCGCGCCGACCAGGAGCCCGAGCTCGAGGCGGTGACCGAGCCGACCGTGACCGTTCCCGCCAACCCCTCCGGCACGACGTGCATCGAGGTGATGGTGGTGCGTACGAACGGACAGTCCTCCGATCCGGCGAAGGGATGCGTACCGTGAACAGCGTCGAGCCTCGCGTGACCGAGCCGCGGACCGACCGTCTCACGATCGAGTTCGCCGGCGAGATCTTCCACGTCGACCCGTCGCAGACCTTCACGGTGGGACGCGAAGGCGATCTCGCGATCGACGACAACCTCTTCCTCCACCGCCAGTTCCTCACGATCGAGCAGGTGGACGGGCTGTGGATCCTCTCGAACGTCGGCAGCAGGCTGTCGGCGACCGTGACCGACTCGGGCAGCCGCGTGCAGGCGTGGCTCGCGCCGGGGGCGCGTCTTCCGCTCGTGTTCGCGGCGACCACCGTGATCTTCAGCGCGGGACCCACGACCTACGAGCTGACGATCCACGCGGCCGAGCCCACGTTCCGCGAGACGCAGACGATCGACGACGAGTCCGACGGGCTCTCGACGATCGGCGAGGTGCCGCTCACGGCGAGCCAGAAGCTCATGATCCTCGCCCTCGCCGAGCCCGTGCTGCGCCGCGAGGGGACGGGCATGAGCGAGCTGCCGACATCGGCGCAGGCCGCCGAACGCCTCGGCTGGACGCTCACGCGCTTCAACCGCAAGCTCGACAACGTCTGCGACAAGCTCGACCGCATCGGCGTGCCCGGGCTCCGCGGCGGGGTGCGCTCGTTCGCGACGAACCGGCGCGTGCGGCTCGTCGAGCACGCGATCTCGGCGCGCCTCGTGACGCGTGACGACCTTCCGCTCCTCGACGAGGAGCGCGACGCGAACGGCGACGACGACGCGTGATGCGCGCACTCACGCACTCGTCGAGCGCACGCATCCGCTGACGCCTGTCGCGTCTGGGTGATTCAGCGCCCGGTGTCGGCGAGGTGGCGCGCCCCGTGGGTGACGACCTTCACGACGACGCCCCGCCGGTGCAGCTCGGCGACCGTGCGGGTCTCCTCGTCGATGTCGCGGCCGAGCGCGTGCACATTCGCGACGACGAGCACATCGCCGCGGCTGAGGTGCCCGAACAGGCGGACGAGCCGCTCCTCCCACGTCTCCAGGGTCTCGGGCGCAGGGTGGCGGAACCCCTCGATCGGCACGCCGAAGTGCGTGAGCAGCTCGCGCTGCTCGACGACCGACGGCATGTCCTCGCGCGCGACGACGAGCCCGACGAGCCGCGAGCCGGCGGGCCGCGCCTGCCACCAGTTGCGGTCGCGCTGCAGCTCGGTGAAGCACTTGGGGCACTCGGCCGCTTCGTGCGGCAGGTGCAGCGGGCTCGTGTCGGCGCTCACGTCGGACGCAGCATCGTCCGCACCCGGCCGCGCGGTCGCGGAGGGTTCCTGTGTGCTGAGGTCGCTCATATGGCCGCCTTCCCTGACGTCCATTGTGCCCTCTCCCGGCGGCTCGTCAGAAAGCGAGGCCCCGCAGCTACTCCTCTCCGCGCAGCCGCAGCTCGAGGCTCAGCTGATCGGCATCGAGCTCGGCGAGCGCGTGGCGCAGGGTCTCCGAGCTGAACTCGCCGCCCGAGCTGAGCTCGACCAGTCGCGCCCGCATCGCCTCGATCATCGTGATCCGCAGCTCGAGCAGATCGCGCGTGAGCCCGGTCTCGTCGTCCTCGGGCGGTCGCGTGAGGCGCTCTCCGACCCGCGCCGTGAGCTCGCCAGGATACGGCGTGCCGTCTTGCCGGTGAGTCGTCTCAGCCAACGCGGATGCCGCCGCCGTCCGCAGCTCGGCGTCGAGGCGCTTCTGCTGCGCGCGGTCGAGAGACTCGTCGGGCGGGTCGATGCGCAGCACCCGCACGAGCGCCGGAAGCGTGAAGCCCTGCAGCATGAGACTCCCCACCGCCACGAGGAACGCCACGAAGACGAGGAGGGCACGCTCGGGCGTGTCGTGGGGGAGCGTCTGCGCCGCGGCGAGCGTCACGACGCCGCGCATGCCGGCCCACACGATGACGGTGCCGTGCTTCCAGCCGAGCGGCGACGCGTTGTAGTAGTCGATGTCGGCGAGTGTGGTCCGTACGCGGCGCCGCAGGAGGTCCATGCGTCGCTCGACGTGCTCGGGGTTGCGTCTGCCGCGCGCCGACCCTCTCGACGGCTCGGCGGCGACGTGGTTCAGTCGCCTCTCGATCTCGCCGAGCTTGCGCTGGCGTACGCGTGCGCGTCTCGACTGCAGCCACACGATGAACGTGACGTACGCCGTCCGCACGACGAGCACGATCGCGAGGGCGACGGCGGCCAGCCACACGCCGTGCCAGATGCCCTCCTCGCTCTCGCCGTTCGCGCGCACGATCTCCTTGAGCTCGAGGCCCATCACGAGGAACACCGCGCCCTCGAGCACGAGTTCGACGGTGCGCCAGTTGACCTTGTCGGACAGGCGCTGGTCGGGCGTGAACCACCGCGCGGAACCCTGCCCGGTCACGATGCCGGCGACGACGGCGGCGACGAGGCCGGAGCCGCCGAGCTGCTCGGTCGGCAGATACGCCGCGAACGGGACGACGAACCCGATCGCGGTGTTGGCGGCCGGGTTCGAGATCAGCGCGCGCACGCGCAGGTTGATCCACCCGATGATCCCGCCGACGATGAGCGCCGCGATGACGCCCCACACGAAGGCGCCGATGAAGCCGGGTCGCGCGACGCCTTCGACCTCCTGCACGACGGTCGATGCGCCGACGGCGGATGCCGCGACCGCGGTGCGCAGCACCACGAGCGACGTCGCGTCGTTGAGCAGGCTCTCGCCCTCGAGCAGGGTGACGACGCGACTCGATATGCCCAGGCGTTTGACGATCGAGGTCGCGACGGCGTCGGTGGGACTGAGGATCGCGCCCAGCGCGAGGGCGAGCATGAAGTCGAGAGACGGAAGGACCGCCTGGAAGAAGAACGCGAGGGCGAGGGCGCTCAGCACGACGAGGATCACGGCCAGTCCCACGACGGGCCCGAAGTCGCGGCGGAACTCGACCGCGGGGAGGTTGACGGCCGCCGAGTAGAGCAGGGGCGGCAGCACTCCGACGATGATGAACTCGGGATCGACCTCCACGGGAGGCACGAAAGGCAGCAGGCTCACCACGATCCCGACCATGACGAGGATCAGCGGGCCTGCGATGCGGACCTTGGGGGCGATGGCGGTCGCGACCGAGATGACGACGATCGCGAGGATGGCGAGGGCGAGGGGGTCTTCGATCACACGACCCCCCACGCGGCCACGGCGTCGCGCTCGGCGACGAGTTCGGCCACCGACCGGTCGAGGCGCTCGCGGGCGCGCTCGTCGAGATCGAGGCCTTCGATCACGCGATAGCCCGAGCCGTCGGACGAGACGGGGAACGAGCACACGAGCCCCTCCGGAACGCCGTACTCCCCGCGCGACACGACGGCCGCCGAGGTCCACTCCGTGCCGAACTGCTCGTCGCGCACATGCTGGATCGTCGCGTTCGCGGCGGATGCCACCGACGAGGAGCCTCGCACCTCGATGATCTCCTGCCCGCGCTTGGCCACGCGCGGCACGAACTCTTCGTCGAGCCAGCGGGTCGCCGCATCCGTGCCGCCGAATCTCTCGGCCAGCAGCTCGGGAACGGGTCGTCCTGCGGCGGTCGCGTACGTCACGTCGGGGAACTGCGTGACGGAGTGGTTGCCCCACACCGTCATGCGGTCGATGTCGCCCGCCTTCACGTCGAGCGCCTCCGACAGCTGCCCGATCGCGCGATCGTGGTCGAGGCGCGTGAGCGCGGTGATCCGATCGCGTGGGATGTCGGGGGCGGATGCCGCGAGCACGAGTGCGTTCGTGTTGGCGGGGTTGCCCACCACGACGATCCGCACGTCGTCGGAGGCGACGCCGTTGAGCGCCGCGCCCTGCGGTCCGAAGATGCCGGCGTTGGCGGCCAGCAGGTCGGCGCGCTCCATGCCCGGCCCGCGCGGGCGCGCGCCGACGAGAAGGGCGATCTCGCATCCGTCGAACGCGACGAAGGGGTCGTCGGTGAGTTCGACGTCGTCGAGCAGCGGAAAGGCGCAGTCCTGCAGTTCGAGCACGGCGCCCTCGGCGCTGCGCAGGCCCTGCGGGATCTCGAGGAGCCGGAGACGCACGGGCCGCTCGCCGAGCATGTCGCCCGCGGCGATGCGGAAGAGGAGTGCGTACCCGATCTGGCCTCCTGCACCCGTGAGCGTCACGGTCAAGGGGTCCATGCAACGAGCCTATGCCCGGTACGGTGACGCCATGACGTTCAACGACAACGCGAGCGTGGGCGGCAACCGGGCCAGGCGCCGCGGGGGCGCGATCGCGGCGGGGGGCATCGGCGGCATCGGCGCCATCGCGGTGCTGCTGCTGAGCCTGTTCACGGGTGGCGACTTCTCGAGCCTCCTCGGCGGCGGAGCGGCACCCATCGGGGCCGGGCAGGAGTCGGAGATCCAGCAGTGCGAGACGGGCGCCGACGCGAACGCCCGCGACGACTGCCGCCTCGCCGCGGCCTCGCTGAACCTCGATCAGTACTGGGAGGGTCAGGTGCAGGGCTACCGTCCGCCCGACCTCATCATCGTCGACGGCTCGACGTCGACGCAGTGCGGCACCGCGTCGAACCAGACCGGTCCCTTCTACTGCCCGCCCGAAGAGACGGTCTATGTCGACCCCACCTTCTTCTCGCTCCTGCGCGATCGGTTCGACGCGAGCGCGGGCCCGCTCGCGCAGCTGTACGTGCTCGCGCATGAGTACGGGCATCACGTGCAGAACATCACGGGAATCATGAACGCGCACCCGAACAACGGGACCGGCCCCGACAGCAACGGCGTGCGCATGGAGCTGCAGGCCGACTGCTTCGCGGGCGCATGGGTGCAGGACATGACCCAGCAGGTCGACGAGAACGGCGTGCCGTTCATGCGCGAGCCGACGGCGCAGCAGCTCCAGGACGCGCTGGGCGCGGCATCCGCCGTCGGCGACGACCACATCCAGCAGCAGTCCGGCGGGTTCGTCAACCCCGAGAGCTGGACCCACGGATCGAGCGAACACCGTCAGCGCTGGTTCGCCGCGGGCTACCAGGGAGGTGTTGAGGCTTGTGATACGTTCGCGGTGCCGGGGGGCAGCTTATGACGGAACTCGACGGGATTCTCTACCCGCCGACCAAGCCTTACGAAACGGGATCGCTGATCGTGGGGGATGGTCAGCGCGTGCATTGGGAGCAGAGCGGCAATCCTGACGGCAAGCCCGTCGTCGTGCTCCACGGGGGTCCCGGAGCCGGATCCCGCCCGTGGTACCGCCGGTTCTTCGACAAGGACCGCTACCGCATCATCCAACTCGACCAGCGCGGCACGGGGCGCAGCACTCCGTCGGCAGCCGAGCCCGACGTCGACCTGCGCCACAACACGACGTGGCACCTCGTCGCGGATCTCGAGCTGCTGCGCCGAAACCTCGGCATCTCGAAATGGCAGCTGTTCGGCGGATCGTGGGGCGCCGCGCTCGCGCTCGCGTACGCGGAGGCGCACCCCGACGCGGTCAGCGAGCTCGTGCTGCGCGGCGTCTTCACGCTGCGCCGCCACGAGATCGAGTGGCTGTACGAGGGCGGCGCCGCCGTGATCTACCCCGACCTGTGGGAGGAGTTCATCGCGCCGATCCCCGTGCTCGAGCGCGCCCGCATGATCGAGGCGTACCACCGGCGCCTGTTCGACCCCGACCCGGCGGTGCACGTGCCGGCCGCCATCGCGTGGACGCGGTGGAGCACTGCGATGGGCAGCCTGCTGCCGCATCCGGAAGTCCTCGCGAGTCTCACGCAGCCACGGCCTGCGGTCGTCTTCGCGCGGCTGCAGAATCACTACTTCATGCACCGCGGATGGCTCGAAGAGGGGCAGCTCATCGCGCGCGTCGACGTGATCCGGCACCTTCCCGCCGCGATCGTGCAGGGGCGCTACGACGTGTGCGCGCCCCCGATGACCGCGTGGGACCTTCATCGCGCGTGGCCCGAGGCGGACCTCACGATCGTTCCGGATGCGTCGCACCTCGCGAGCGAGCCCGGCATCGCGCGTGCGCTGCGGGCCGCGACCGACCGCTTCGCCCAGGAGCTCTCGCCGGTCGAGTAGCGCACAGAGCCCCAAACCGGGACTCCCGCCGCGAGACCCGGGACGTCAGGCGGAGCGCGCGCCCCGGATGAGGTCTGCCGCGACCTCGCCGATCACGATCGCCGGGGCGTTCGTGTGCCCGCGGATGACCGTCGGCATGACCGAGGCGTCCGCCACGCGAAGGCCCTCGACGCCGCGGACGCGCAGCTCCGGGTCGACGGGGGCGGCCGCATCCGTGCCCATCCGCGCCGTGCCCACCGGGTGGTACAGCGTGTGCGAGTAGCGGCGCAGCGAAAGCTCGGCACGCTCGGCCGCGGTCATCTTCTCGCCGCCCTCGGGCTGCACCCAGCCGCCCGTCGTGACGGCGCGGAGAGCTTCGGTGTCGATGAGGCGCTCGCACTCCGCGAGGCCCGCGAGGAGAGTCTGCTCGTCGATGCCGTCGGGGTCGGTGAGGTAGCCCGGGTCGATGACCGCCGCAGCGGTCGGGTCCGCCGATGCGAGGCGGATGGTGCCGCGACTGTGCGGGCGCAGGAGGATCGCCGCGACCGTGATGCCCTCGGCGGGCAGCGGGACGAGACCTTCGCCGACGTACGGGGCGGCGGCGAAGATGATCTCGATGTCGGGCAGCTCGTCGGGCACGCCCGCGCGCTCGGCGAGCGGCGTGCGCACGAACCCGTACGCCTCGGCGACGTTCGACGTGAGCATGCCGCGCCGCGTCGCGAGGTAGCGGCCGAGCTCGCCGGGCTTCTCGGCGCCGTACAGCGTCCCGCCGTGCGCGGCGGGCGCGAGTCCCGACACGAGGTGATCCTGAAGGTTCGAGCCCACCTCGGGCGCGTCGACGACGGTGCGGATGCCGTGCTCGGCGAGGTGCTCGGACGGCCCGATGCCGCTCAGCATGAGCAGCTGCGGCGTGTTGATCGTGCCGCCGCACAGGATGACCTCGCGTCGCGCGGCGACGTGTCGCGTCGTGCCCTCGACGTCGACGTACACGCCGGTGGTGCGGGGCGCTTCGTCTCGCTTCGCCCGCTCAGCGGCCGGGCTGCCGTCGCCCGGTCGCGAGAAGGTGACCCGCCGCACGAGCGCGTTCGTCACGACGCGCAGATTCCTCCGACGCCTCGCCGGGCGCAGGTACGCGTCCGCGGTCGACGCGCGCGCCCCGCGCCGCTGCGTGACCATCGTCTGCGAGAAGCCCTGTTGCGACGGCAGGTTGGCGGCGGTGACCGGATGCCCGAGCTCGCGCGCCGCGTCGAGGAAGGCCGCCGTGTGCGGGCGCGGATCCCGCTGCCGCTCGACCGAGACCGCTCCGCTCGTCCCCTGCGTCGCGTCGACCGCGCCCTGTGTGCGCTCCACGCGACGGAAGTAGGGGACCAGGGCGTCCCACGACCACGTCGGCCCCGCGGCATCCGCCCATTCGTCGTAGTCCGCCGCGAACCCGCGGATCCACATCATCGCGTTGAGCGACGACGAGCCGCCGAGGGTCTTGCCGCGCGGCCAGTAGATCGTGCGGTTCTCGAGCGCCGGCTGCGGGACGGTGTCGTAGTTCCAGTCGTACCGACCGCGGAAGAGCTTCGAGAACGCCGCCGGCACGTGCAGCTCCAACGCCGTGTCGGGCGGCCCGGCCTCGAGCAGGAGCACCGACACCGACGGGTCCTCGCTGAGCCGTGCGGCGAGGGCGGCGCCCGCCGAGCCGGCGCCCACCAGGATGTAGTCCGCCGCCTCGATGGCGCCTCCGCGTCGCGCGCTCATGCGCGGAACGCCTGCACGAGAGTGCCCGCGAGGCGCACCCAGTCGCCGTCCATGCGGAACCGCGTGAAGCCCTCGCTCACGGTCGCTCCGGTGCGCGCCGTCACGAACCACGGGGGCTTCGGCAGCACCGTGCCCTTCGCCGGGCTCAGGCGCCGGGACCGGCCCAGGAGCCGGGACGGGCTCAGGGACCGGATCATGAGCGGCACCGAGCGGGGGAACGGGCGGAACGGCCCGCGCACAACCGAGCGCTCGACGCGGTCGAGCAGCAGCGCGTTGTGCACGACGCCGATGCCGCTCTCCACATCGGCGGGGGTCGATCCGGGGAACGCGCCCCACGTGAGCGTCGGGGTCAGGAAACCGAAAGCGGTCCACGCGTTGATCGCGATCGAGCCGTAGCGCAGGTCGGCGATCGCCCGCTCGACCCCGTCGCCGAGCGCGTCCATCGTCGCCGGGTCGATGAGCACGTTCGCACCGAGCGTGCCCGCGAGCCTCTCGTTCGCGTACTCGACCGCCGCGTCGAGGAACTCCTGCCCGTTGCCGCGCAGCGACACCACCCCGAGCACGGGCGAGAAGTACTCGGTCGTCTCGAGGTCGGCGGCGCTCGCGGCATCCGCTTCGACGATCACGCGCGTGCGCGATGCGTTCCACCGGGCCGACGGGTGGGCGGATGCCGCGGCGTCCAGCTTCTCGTCGCTGCGCGGGTACCACACCGGCCGCTCCGGGGCGCGGTCGTACGCGGCGCGCAGCTCACCGAGGAACGCCTCGCGCTGCGGCCAGTCGGAGCTCACGATGACGACCTGCCCCGCGATGCAGTTGTGCCCGCTGTTCTGCAGCCTCATCGTCGCGACGTGCTCGGCCTGGAAGCGCAGGTCCGCCTTCGTCCAGCGGCCCGGCACGACGATGATCGGCGACACCCCGCCGAGCTCGGCCGTGATCGGCTTCTTCAGGAGCGGCCGGTTCTCGCGTCGGCGCCGCGCGCTCGCGCCGGCGGTCCCCGAGCTTGTCCCCCCGGTGCCTGGACCCCACACGATCGCGTCGAATGTCGCGGCGGCTCCCGTGATGTGCACGTGCGCGACGCGCCGGTTCGTCGTGAGGGCCGCGCCGACGCTGCCGCCGCCTGCCACGATCCGCAGGAACCCCGGCTCGATGAGCGGTGCGAGCGCGCGCTGGAACACCGACAGGAGCGGGTCCTGCGTCGGGTTGATCTTGAGGATCACGACCCGGTTGTGCGCGAGCAGCTCGTACAGGACGTCGAGCACCGGGATCGAGGTCACGTTCCCCGCGCCGAGCACGAGCCCGATCCCTCCGGGGGTCGTCGGATGCAGCTGAGCGAGTCCTGCGGTGCGCCGCGCTTCGTCTTCGGTCACGCCGGGCTGAAACCACACCTCGCCGGTGAAGCCCGACAGCAGCAGCGCGTCGACGGGGTTCTGCGGGAACACGTGCGCGCGCACGCGGCCGCCGGGCGCGGCATCCGTCTTCACTCCGTCGAGCGGGCTGAGGTCCGCCGCGAGCTTCTCGAGCGTCGCGCGATACGCGTCGACGGCGACGAGGACGGCGTACGGTCCCGAGAGCCATTCCTCACCGCGAAGCGGATGCCCGGGCTCCAAGCCCTTCGATGTCGACGCCGTGTCGGCCCACTCCTCGGCGACCGCCGACACGGTCGCGTGGAGCGCCTTCATGAGGCGTGCGCGCTGTTCGCGCGTGACGTGCGCCCACGCGGCCGCTCCGCGCTCGAGCGCGTCGAGGTCGGCCTCGATCTGGTCGAGGACGGGATCGGGTGCCGCAAGCGCAGCCTTCGCGCCACGAGGCGGCTTCGTCGTCGTCTTCGCGGTAGGCACCGGTGCACTCCTTCGGGTGGGTGTCGTCAAGCCTACGTGGGCGACGCCGCGCCGCATTCTGGCGTGTCGCCACGAAATGCTGTGTGGTGTTGCCCTTCGTGGCGACTCGCCGAGAGTCGCGGGCGTGCGGGGGCGTGCGGGGGGGGGCGGGCGGTCGGGGGGGGTCGGGCGCGTGCGCGGGGTGTGCGGGCTCGCGTGCGGGCGATCCCTTTCTGGCGAGTCGCCAGGTTCTGCGGGGAGAGACGGCATTTCGTGGCGACTCGCCGAAGAGGGGCGTGGAGGTCGCAGCGAGCGGATGCCGCGCGCTACGCCGCCCCGTCGATGTCGACCCGCCGCAGGCGGTACCGCGCGAGGCTCCCGAGACTCACGGCGATGAGCGCCGCCGGGATGAGGCTGAAGCTCAGGACGATGCCGGCGATCGCGGCATCCGGCTGCGTCACCGACTCGGATGCGGTGCTGGAGATGTAGCCCGTCGCGGCGAGCACGATCGACAGCACCGTCGCGCCGAGTCCGAAGCCCGTCGTCTCGCCCGCGGTCCACACGCCGCCGAACGCACCCGCGCGGCCGTGCCCGTGGGTCGCCGCGTCGTGCGCGATGACGTCGGGGAGCATCGCCATCGGAAGCGACTGCATGGCCGCGTACGCGACCCCCGCGAGGGCGACCGCGCCGTACAGCCAGGAACCCGGAGCCCACAGCGCCGCGGCGGTCGAGAGAGCGGCGATCGCGAACACGACGCTCGCGATCGCGAACGCGCGCTCCTTGCCGATGCGCGCCGCGACCCAGCCCCACGCGGGGGCGGCGAGCAGCGCGGGCGCGATGAGTGCGACGAAGAGCAGGGTGACCGCGTCCTCCGAGCGCATGACCCACGTCGCGAGGTACTGGGCGCCGGCGAGCATGAGCCCGGTTGCCAGGGCCTGCAGGAAGAAGGTCGTGAGCAGCGCGCGGAAGGGCTGACTGCGGCGGAGGGCGGATGCCGCCGCCCGGAACGTCGCCTGCACCCCACTCTCGCCTGGACCCCCGGCGACGATCGTCTCGGTATCGGCGGGGTCGGGCAGGGAGTCGCCCGTGACCGCTTCGCCGATCGCGTCCGCCGTCTCCGCGACGGCGGTGCCGGCATCCGTGATCGTCCGCCGATTGCGGACCACCGCACGCCGAGCCGATCCGGTCGCGACGAGCATGCCCAGCCCGATCACGACGCCCGAGACGATGCCCATCATGAGGTAGCCGGTGGTCGGGTCGCCCGTGATGCCGCGCAGCAAGGGCCCGCCCGCGCCGAACAGCAGGATCGCGAACGTGAGCACGACGACGCGCCATGTGAGGAGGCGCGTGCGCGCGTCGTAACTGTCTGTGAGCTCGGCAGGGAGCGCGATGTACGGCACCTGGAACAGGCTGAACGCGGTCGCGGTCAGCAGGAACGCGACGAGCACCCACAGCGCGCCGATCACGGGGCCGAGCGACGGCGGCACCGCGAACGTCAGCGCGAACAGCACCGGCAGCGAGAGCGCCCCGATGAGCATGAGGCGGCGTCGCGTGCCGCGCTTGGCGAGATCGCGGTCGGTGAGGGAGCCGATCACGGGGTCGATGACGACGTCCCACACCTTCGACACCGTGACGATCACGCCCGCGAGGAGGGCCGTCACACCGAGGTTGTCGGTCAGGTAGTAGGTGAGCACGAGACCCGGCAGGGTGCCGAACCCGCCGGTGCCGATCGAGCCGACGGCGTACTGGGCGATCGTCCCCGCCGACAGGCGGTCGCGGGGCGCATCCGCGTCGGCCGGAGGCGACGCGGATGCTGCGGATGCCGCTTCGGGTGAGCGGCGAGCGTCGTTGCTCATCGCGCCAGTGTAAGCGGGAGAGGGTGCCCGTGCGGATCGGATGTGGATGCGGGCGTAGGAGATGGTCGGGGCGCAGGACGCATCCGGCGGAATCGTCCTACCCTCGGATCATGTCCTACCCCCGGGAACGCGCGAGCCGGCTCCTTCACCGGCGGGATCACTCGCGGATGAGCTCCTCCTCAGGCACGACGGTCGCACCCGCGAGCCACGCGGGCACGTGCGCCGCCTCGGTCGGCGCCGGCCCCGGGACGAACGTCAGCACGCCGTCGATCCGCTCGTCGCGCGGCCACGGGTCGGTGAGGGTCGCAAGGAGCGCCGCGCCGCCCACCCCTGTCGCGTCGAGCAGCGCGAGCTCGTCGGCGTCGACGCCGATCGGCTGATCGCCGTTGCCGAGATCGGTGCCGTAGAGCACGCGTCCTCCCGCGGCCGCGAACCGTGCGACGTTGTCGACCGCCACCTCGCGATCGACCGGGCCGTGGATGCACAGCGTCGAGATCCAGCGCTGCCCCTGCGCGACCGCCGCGGCGACGAGCTCGTCGTCGAGCGGCTCGCTGAAGGGCGCGTGCGCGAGCACGTCGGCGCCCGCCGCGATCGCGCGCGCCGCCATGCCCTCGCCCTCGACGTGCGCGACGACGGGCAGCTCGTGCTCACGGGCCGCGGCGACGATGGCGGCGAGCACGTCGTCGCCGAAGACGGGGCCGGCGGTCGCGTTGAGCGACACCTTGATCACGGATGCGCCGAACCCCGCCTGCTCGTCGACGGCGGTGCGGGCGCCGCCCGGCGCCCCGGCGAGCGTCGACGTCGAGCGCACTTCGCGAGAGATCGCGTCCGGCGCCCACGAGCGCCCCACGGGGTAGCCGCCCGGCGCGGTGAGGAACGCCCCGGCGTATGCCACGCGCGGGATGCCGTCCGCGTGGCGGCGTGCGAGAGCGACCGGGTCGCCACCCAGGTCGACGACCGCGGCGACGCCGTGCTCCGCGAGCGGCGCCGGGTCGAACAGATGCAGGTGCACGTGATGGTTGACCAGCGGCGGCAGCGCGACGCCCTGCTCGCCCGTGATCGCACGGCGGGCGGGGGCGGCGTCGGGGCCGAGAAGCTCGCGGAGCGCGAAGGGGTCGAGGTGCAGCATCCGCGTCACCCGTCGGTCGGGGAGGGCGTCGGATCGGAGGCTCGCGCGGGCTCGCGCAGCTCGGTGCGTACCGCGTAGAGCTCGGGGAAGAACGTGAGCTCGAGCGCGCGGCGGAGGAACGGGACGCCGCTCGACCCGCCCGTGCCCTTCTTGAGGCCGATGATGCGCTCGACGGTCTTGAGGTGACGGAAGCGCCACAGCTGGAAGTCGTCCTCGAGGTCGACGAGCTCTTCGCACGTCTCGTACGCGGCCCAGTGCGTCTGCGGGTCGTCGTAGATCGCCGCGAACACGGGCACGAGCTCGGGGCTGTACTCCCACGCCTTCGTGACGTCGCGCTCCAGCACGGCCTGCGGGATCGGGTACCCGGTGCGCGCGAGCAGCCTCAGGAACTCGTCGTAGAGGCTCGGCGCCTCGAGCGCCGCACGGACGAGCTCGTAGGCGGCGGCATCCGCTTCGAACACGCGCAGCATCGCGGCGTTCTTGTTGCCGAGCGTGAACTCGACCGCGCGGTATTGCGCGGACTGGAAGCCGCTCGCATGGCCCAGCACGCCGCGGAACTGCACGTACTCGGCGGGCGTCAGCGTCGCGAGCACCGACCACTGCTCGGTGAGCGTCTTCTGGATGTGCTTGACCCGCGCGATGGACTTGAGCGCGGGAGCGAGCTGATCCTCGCGCAGGAAGCGGCGCGCGGCGCCGAGCTCATGCAGCACGAGCTTGAGCCACAGCTCCGTGGTCTGGTGCTGGATGATGAACAGCAGCTCGTCGTGGTGCTCGGGGTCGCTGAGCGGATGCTGCGCGGAAAGCAGCGTGTCGAGCTGGAGGTAGCCCCCGTAGCTCATGCGGTCGGTGAAGTCGGTGACGACCGACCCTTCGATCGCCCGGGTGTTGCGTTCGACCCCATCGCTCACAGGGTCAGCCTATGGGGGCGGGGGCGTTTCGTCTCGGGCCTGCGGCCCTCGCTCAACGACCGGGGGGGGGAGGGGCCTGCGGCCCTCGCTCGACGACCCGGGGGGAGGGGGCCTGCGGCCCTCGCTCGACGGCCGGAGCGGGCGTCAGATGAGGGAGAGCTCGCGGAGCTTCGTCTCGACGTCGGCGTTCGACGGCTCGACGTGGTGCGACGCGTCGGGGTAGACGACGACGGGGATGTTCGTGCGGCCCGAGATCTCGCGGGCGACGTCGGCGGCGGCCGGCTCGGCCACGAGATCGATGTAGGTGTAGTCGATGCCGAGCTCGTCGAGCTGCTTCTTGGTGCGGACGCAGTCGCGGCACCAGTCGGCGCCGAACATCGTGATCGTGGACGAGGCGGGGGAAGTCATGCATCCATTCTCCCGGATGCATGCTGGGCATCGCCCGGACGGCTCTCCCGACGACTGAGAGGGCCGCCGCGGCATCCGTGACACCGCGACGGCCCTGCTCAGTCAGCGATCACCACGCCGTCGGCTTGGGCGGCTGGTAGACCCACACGTCGAAGAAGTCCGCGAGATCCTGCCCCGAGATCTCCTCGGCGAGGGCGATGAAGTCGGCGGTGGTCGCCGTGCCGCCGCCGAAGCGGGCGACCCACTCCGTGGCGAGGTCGAAGAACGCGGTGTCTCCGATCTTCACCCGCAGGGCGTGCAGCGTCGCGGCGCCGCGGTCGTAGACCGGCGTGCCGAAGATGCCGAGCGGGCCCGGGTCGGCCACGACCGTGTTCCACGTGGACGAGCCCGGAGCGCGGTTCATGACCTGCTGGAAGCGGGCCTGCGCGGTCGACTGGCCACGGTGCTCGAGCCAGATCCACGACGAGTACGTCGCCCAGCCCTCGTTGAGCCAGATGTCCGCCCAGCGCGCGGGGCTCACGTGGTCGCCCATCCACTGGTGGGCGAGCTCGTGCGCGACGGTGCCCTCGCTCGCGTTGCGCGAGAAGAAGGAGCGCGTCTGCGTCTCGAGCGCATAGCCCACGGAGTCGTCGTCGACGATCGCGCCGTACGACACGAACGGGTACGGGCCGTAGCGCTCCTCGAAGAACGAGAGCATGTCCCCCGTGAGCGCGAGCGCGGCGACCTGGCTCGGCGTGCGCGTCACGTCGATCGCGTCGATGATCGGCGTGCCGTTGGCGGCCGTGTACTGCTCGAGCCGGAACTCGCCGACCGTCGCCGTCGCGAGGTACGCGGCCATCGGGTCGGGCGCGTCCCACGTCCACGTCGTCTTGCCGCCGGCTGTCTCGGACCCGGCGAGCACGCCGTTCGCGACGGCCGTCAAGCCCTCGGGCACCGTGATCTCGAACGAGTACGTGGCCTTGTCGGTGGGGTGGTCGTTCACCGGGAACCACGTCGCCGAGCCGTCGGGCTCGCTCACGACCATCGCCCCGTCGCGCGTCGTGACCCAGCCGTAGAGGGCGCCCTCGATGTCGGTCGGCTCGGTCGTCGTGCCGCCGTAGGTGACGACGACCGTCGTCGACTGGCCCGTCTTGAGCTTCGGGCGGGGCGTGATGACCAGCTCGTTGTCGGTCTGCGTGAACGACATGCTCTTCTTGCCCACGACGACCGACGACGCGGTCAGGCCGCGCAGATCGAGGTTGAACCGGTCGAGGTCCTGCGTCGCCACGAGCTCGATCGTCGCGACGCCCGACAGCTGCCCCTCGAGGGGAGCGGGTTCGGCCGCGGGCGGTGTGTAGTCGAGGTCGAGGTCGTAGTGCAGCACGTCGATGCCGCCGTTGCCCGCGAGCGGGAAGTACGGGTCGCCGGCGCCCTCGGCTCCGGCTCCGTAGCGCGGCTCACCCGGTCGCCCGGGTGCCGCGGAGGCCGCCGTCGAGCCGACGAGGGCCGCGGCGGCCACGATGCCGCCGATCACGAGAGCACTGCGATACATCCGTCTGGACACGTCATCCTCCTGACACCTCGGGGGTTCGAGGTGACGCTAGATTGCTCGCGTTTCAGGCTCGTGACAACGGGGTGACGGATGCCGCCGGGCTTCGCCGCCCCGACGGTCGCGTGCGACGATGGGTGCCACAGTGCAGCTTTCGGTCATCGTCCCCACCTACAACGAGGCTCCCAACGTCGAGGAGCTCGTCCGCCGTGTCACGAAGGCGGTGGAGGGCATCGAGGCCGAGATCGTGTTCGTCGACGACAGCACGGATGACACCCCCGACGTGGTGCGGACGGTGGCGGCATCCGCGTCGATCCCTGTGCGTCTGATCCATCGGGAGGAGCGCACGGGCGGTCTCGGCGGTGCCGTGCTCGAGGGATTCGCGGCCGCCGAGGCGGACGCGTGCATCGTGATCGACGGCGACCTGCAGCATCCGCCCGAGACGATTCCGGCGCTCTACGAGCGGTTCCAGCGCGGCGACGTGGACATCGTCATCGCGTCGCGCTACGCGGGCGGCGGCACTTCGCACGGGCTCGCCGACCGCACGCGCGTGCTCGTGTCGAAGGCGTCGACCGCGCTCACGCGCGCGATGTTCCCGATCAAGCTGCGCGACGTGTCGGACCCCATGACGGGCTTCTTCCTCATCGACCGGCGCAGCGTCGACCAGGCGCTCCTGCGGCCGCGGGGCTTCAAGATCCTGCTCGAGATCCTCGCGCGCCGCTCGATGCGCGTCGCCGAGGTGCCGTTCGACTTCGCCGATCGCCACGCGGGTGAGTCGAAGGCGTCGATCCGTCAAGGTCTGCACTTCCTGTCGCAGCTCACCGCGCTGCGCTTCGGCAAGATGTCGCTCTTCGCCGTGATCGGCGGGCTCGGGGCGATCGCGAACGTCGCGATCGTGTGGGCGCTCACGCAACTCGGCGTCGGGTACATCATCGCCGCGATCGTCGCGGCCGAGACGACGATCATCGGCAACTTCCTCCTCCAGGAGCGCTTCGTCTTCCACGACATGCGGGAATCGGCCTCGGCGTGGTGGCTGCGGTTCGCGAAGTCGTTCAGCTTCAACAACGCCGAGGCGCTCGTGCGCATCCCGATCATCGCGCTCATGGTCGAGTCGTGGCAGTTCTCGGCGGTCCTCGCGACCGCGATCACGCTCGTCGTCGCGTTCATCGTGCGGTTCGTCTTCCACTCGCTCGTGGTCTACGCGCCCCGCAAGCCCGGCCTCGCGCCGAGCCGCGCGCGCCAGCTCGTCGAGGAGCTCGACGCGCAGGCGATGTCTCCCGGCGAGCTCTGACGCGCTGCGTCCCGGTGGCGCGCGCCGGCCGACGGGAGCACACTGAACCCATGGCCGGGACCGAGATGGCCTCAGCGCAGCGTCGGCGCCACAAGGGCGCCGTCGACCTGCTCTCCTCGACCGGCGGCCTCGTGGTCGTCGGGGCTGTGATCGGGATCACGTGGGCCGCCGCGCTGCGCGCCTACATGGTCGGGCTCGCCGGCTCCGCCACGGTGTTCAGCTGGTGGGGCACCTTCGGTGCGATCCTCATCCCCGGGGCGATCTCCGGCGCGCTGCTGGCCGTCGCGTGGCAGCGCAGCAACGCCGGTCGCGCGTCCGCGTGGTTCGCGTTCGCGCCCGTTCCTCTGGCGATCACGACGTTCCTCGAGCCCGGCGCCCTCTGGACGCTGCTCACGACGGGCCTCGGCGGCGGCGCGATCGGCGTGGTCGCGACCGGCCTGCTCGGCGGCTTCGCAGCGGGACAGCGCGGACCGGTGTGGGTGAGAGCCCTCAGCGGCGCGGTGTGGGTCGCGATGGTGGTCGGCTTCGCGCTGACGCCCTCGCTGGTCGCGGAACTGCCGCCGACCGACCCGCGCGGGGCGTGGCTCATCGTGCTCGCCGTGGGGCTCATGATCGTGCTCTCCCTCGCGTGCATCGCACCGTTCCGGAGCAGAGAGACGGATGCCGCCGCATCCGCCTGATCCGTCGTCGCGCGCCCGCGCGCTATGATTCACGACAACGGCGCCGGTGCGGTGCCGAGCGCCTTTGCCGGGGGGTGGAGGCGGCGACGACTCTCGTCGCGTGACATGGGGAACCGGGGACTTCCGATGGCTGTCGATGCGACATCTGCGCACACCGCCGGGGCGTTCCCCGAGCAGAGCCCGCTCGAGGGCGTCGCGCTCGCGCACGACTACGTCACGCAGCGGGGCGGTGCCGAGCGCGTCGCACTGTCGATGAGTCGCGCCTTCGCGGGTGCCCCCCTTCACACGACGCTGTATCACCCCGAGGGCACGTTCCCCGAGTTCGCTGACGTCGACGTGCGGCCGATGCCGATCAACCGGTGGGGCGTGCTGCGCCGCAACCACCGGCTCGCGCTGCCCTTCCTGGCGAACGCCGTGTCGGCGCAGCACGTCGAGGCCGATGTGCTGCTCGCGAGCTCGAGCGGCTGGGCGCACGGCATCTCGACGTCGGGGCGCAAGGTCGTGTACTGCCATGCGCCGGCGCGGTGGCTGTACCAGGCGGACCGCTACGCCGGCACCGGTGCGGGCTCGCGAGGCGTGCGTTCGCGAGCGGTCAAGGCCGCGACCGACGTCTTCGGGCCGTCGCTGCGGGCGTGGGACCAGAAGGCCGCGCACACCGCCGACCGCTACCTCGTGAACTCGACGGTGATCCAGCGCGCCGTGGCGCAGATCTACGGCATCGAGGCTGAGGTGCTGCCCCCGCCGCCCGCCGTGCTGTCGAGCGACGGCGAGGCGCGACCGGTCGACGGGGTCACCCGTCCGTTCGTCCTGTGCGTCGCACGACTGCTGCCCTACAAGAACGTCGACCTCGTGATCGATGCGGTCGCGCGCATTCCCGACCTCGACCTCGTGATCGTGGGCGACGGCCCCGAGAGGCGGCGTCTCGAGGCGCTCGCGCAGCGCGTCGGCTCGACCACCCTCGCGGGGCGCGTCACCGACGAGCAGCTGCGATGGCTTTACGCGAACGCGCTGGGGCTCGTCGCCGCGTCGTACGAGGACTTCGGGCTCTCCCCGCTCGAGGCCGCGGCGTTCGGGCGGCCGACCGCGGCACTGCGCGACGGCGGCTACCTCGACACCGTCGACCCCGGCCACACCGGCGTCTTCTTCGAAGCACCCGCCGTCGACGACATCGCGGGCGCGGTCGAGGAGCTCACTCGCGCGGAATGGCGCGAAGACGACATCCGATCCCATGCCGACGCGTTCTCTGAGGCGCGGTTCATCGCACGCCTCCGGCAGATCGTCGAGGAGGAGCTCCATCACCGCTGACCGCAGGCCGTTCGTGACGGCCGTGAGAGAGCTGTCGACGCCGGCGGCTTTCGCGGTGATGTTCGGCTCGGCGTTCGCCCTCCTCGCGGTCGTCGCTCTGTGGACGCAGAACGGCCAGCGGTTCGACGCGTCCACGCTCGGAGCGTTCGACGCGCTCCGCTCCGATGCGTTCGTGCGCGCGTACGGCGTGCGCGACTGGCTCGTGGGTGCGCTGCTCGTGGTCGCGGCGGTGGCGGGCGTCGAGGCGCTCGTGCGGCGCGCGTGGCGGGCGGTCGCGGCATCCGTCGTGCTCATCGGACTCTCGCTCGTCGCAAGCTTCGCGTTCAAGGCGGGCTGGCTGCTGGAGCGGGCCGACCTCGGCGACTTCGCCTACTCGTACAACACCTTCCCGAGCGGGCACACCGCCGCCGCTCTCGCCGCGGTCGTCGCCGTCGTATGGCTGAACCCGCGCTGGATGGGCCGCACCGCGCTCGTCGTGCTGGCGGTCGCGTGCGGAGCGGTCGCGGTGGTGTCCCTGCTGTCGTTCGCGCATCGCCTGTCGGACGTCCTCGGGGGAGTGCTCCTCGCCGGCGCGCTCGCGTTCGCGATTACCGCGGTGGTGGCCCCGTGGCCGAGGCGGCGACCGGATCGCTGGGTGTACGGCGCGCTCGGCGCGTCCGCCGCCGGCGGAACCGTCGTCGGGGTCGCGATGCTCGGGGCGAATGTTCCCGTCGACCTGGTCGTCGCCGCGGGCTTCGTGGGCTGTGCGGCGGCGATCGCCGTGGTGGTGCGGATGCAGCATCCGATGTCGCGCGAGCGGCGGGCCGATTCCCGGGTTTCCTCACGGGTCATCTGAAGGTGGGCCTTGCGGTGCCGACGTGTAGCCTGTACCTGGTTGCTGTTGCGCCGCTCTGTGGCGGTCTCCGCCCGAGCAAGAGGCCCCGCCATGACGGTGGGGCCGGGATCAGCGGTTCGTCGGCTGGGCAAGGACCGCGGAGACCGATCAGGGGTTGAATGTGACGCTTCGACAAGTGCTCGATGTTCTGTGGCAGCGAGCGTGGATCATCGTCCTCGTCACGGTCATCGCCGTCGTGAGCGCTGGTGCCTATCTCGCCGTGCGCGATGTCACCTACGAGACGACCGGCACCGTCCGGCTCAACCCCGTGGTGACCGAGGCCTCGCTCTCGGGAGAGATCGGCGGAGTCGCGATCGACCTCGACCCCGAGACCATCACAGCCCCGGTGATCCTCGATAAGGCGACCGAGCTGCTCAACGAGCCGCGAGGATCGTTGAGCGACCAGATCGACGTCGAGCTCGACGAGACCTCGCGCACCGGACGCCTCTTCATCACCGGGACCGGTCCGTCGCCGGAGTCGGCGCGCGATAGAACGGACGCGGTGATCGAGGCGTACCGCACGTACGTCGACGAGCAGATGGTCGCCGCCGAGGCGACGCTGCGCGAGCGCCACGCGGCCGCCGTCCAGCAGGCGGCTGCGCTGCAGGAAGAGGTTCGCCGCAACCCCGCCAACGCGATCGCGACGACGAACCTCGCCACTGCGCTCGGGCAGATGAGCACCCTTCAGGCGCAGCTCGACGCGATGGCGACGAGCGGTCCGGCGACCACCGTGCTCGACGACGCGCCGCTCGGCACCGCGACCGTGCCCGACCCGGCGCTCGTGATCGCGCTCGCGCTGCTGTCGGGGCTCATCGTCGGCATCGGCGCGGCGCTGATCCGCGACCAGTTCGACAACCGCCTGCGCGGCGCCGACGAGATCGAGGAGATCAGCGGAGCGACGTCGCTCGGCGAACTGCGGTGGGATCCGGCCGTCAAGAAGATGAACCCGCCGCTTCCGGTCGCCGGCAGCCATCGCACCGACCTCAGCGAGGGGCTCCGATCCGTGCGGTCGACCCTTCAGGTGCTCCTCCCGCCGCGCAACGCCGTCATCGTGGTGACGAGCGTCGAGCCCGGCGACGGCAAGTCGTTCGTGACCGCGAACCTCGCCCTCGCGTGGGCGCGCGCCGGCAAGCAGGTCATCCTGGTCGGCGGCGATCTGCGCCGGCCCGACCTCGCGCGCTACTACGGCGAGGCGGCCGACGGCGAGGGCGTGTCCGAGCTGCTCGCGCGTCACGCCGACGGCAAGCACATCACTGAAGAGGCGATCGAGTCGCTCTTGAACTTCACCGGCTACCGGCGTCTGCGCCTCCTGCCGTCGGGCGCCGAGCCGCCCGACCCCGCCGACCTGCTGGCGGGGGAGGGGTATCCGGTGCTCGTCGAGAAGCTCCGCGCCCTCGCCGACATCGTCATCATCGACTCGCCCCCGGCGATGGGCCTCGCCGACGCCTCGTTGCTGGCGGCGCACACCGACGGCGCGGTGATCATGGCGTCCGTTCGCCGCACCGATCGCGTCCTGCTCGCCGACACCGTCTCGGGCCTCCGGGCGAACGGCGTCGAGGTGCTGGGCGTGGTCGGGAACCGCGGTCGCAAGAAGCTGCCGAAGACGTACTCGGCCTACTACATGCGGCCCACCGACACGCGTCCGGCCACGCCCCGGCTCACGCCCCAGTCGCTTCCGATCGACACCGAGGTGGACGACTTCGAGATCGACGCCGGAGAGGCGGCGGATCGCCCTCCGCTCTCCCGACGCCGGCCGAACGGCGCCGTCCCGGTGACATCGTCCTCGCGCGGCGGACCGAACCCCGATCCCGAGCGAGAGCTGGAGACTGACACCGAATGACTTCGAGCATGCCCTACGGGGGCAGCCACTCGGCCCCGGTCCGGTCTCCGGACCGGGTGCAGGGCCAGACCGAGGTCCTGTTCGTGTGCCACGCCAATCAGTGCCGCTCGCCGTACGCCGAGGCGATCGCCGACCGCCTGGCCGATGGCCGTCCGATCCGATTCCATTCGGGCGGCCTGCTGTCCGGCGGCATGCCGATGCCCGAGACGGGGCGTCGCCTGGGCGCCGCCCTGGGGTACTCGTTCGACGGTCACCGCAGCCGCGAGCTCGACCTCCTCGACCTCGACGGGTTCGACGTGATCCTCACGGCGGCGCGCGACCAGGCGCGTGAGATCGTCGCCGCGAACCCCGACCTGTGGCCGCGTGTCTTCACGATCAAGCAGTTCTCGCGATGGCTCGCCGACCAGCGTCGGCCGCCGCGCGCGATCGTCGGCTCGTGGCTCGACGCCGTGGCGGCGGATCGCGACCGTCGGTCGCTGCTCGGCGAGGACCCCGACGACGATGTCGCCGACCCGCTCGGCATGCCCGAGTCCGCCTGGACGGCGATGGTCGACGAGCTGACGACGCACCTCACGAGGATCCTCGACGGCCTGTCGCCGCGGCGGGCGGATCAGGCCTGAAGCAGCGGGTCGACCACGGCGCGCAGCATCCGCCACGACCTCGACCAGTCGCGCTCCTCGGCCCGCGCCCGCGCCGCGCGCCCGAGCGCCGCGCGATGCGACGGGTCGTCGGCGAGCCGCAGGAGCTCCGCCGCGAGGGCGTTCGCGTCGTCAGGTTCCACGAGCATCCCGGCGTCCCCGACGACCTCCGGGATTCCGCCGACGCGACTCGCGATCACGGGCAGTCCCGTCGCCATCGCCTCGCCGAGGGTGAGCCCGCTGGGCTCGCGCCAGCGGGAGGGCACGACGAAGGCATCCGCCTCGCGCAACAGCCGCGGGAGCGCATCGCGGTCGACGAACGGCTCGAAGCGGATGCGGCGGCCGGACTCGTCCGCGAGCGTGCGCAGCGACCGCTCGTACGACGACAGAGGGGCGTTCCGGTCGAAGCCGATGCTTCCGACGATCGTGAACTCGAAGCGGTCCGCCGGCAGGAGTGCGGCCGCGCGCACGAGGACGTCCGGCCCCTTGTCGGCGAACACGCGACCGGCGAACATCACGCGCAGCGGCCGCGCGGGGTCGACGTCGCCGGCTTGCGGGGAGGGTGAGAAGCGCGCGGGGTCGACGCCGTTGTCGACGACGTGCACGCGCGACGCGAGCGAGGCGGGGAGCTGCTCGGCCGTGTGCGCGGCGAGGTCCGAGCTCACGCAGACGATCGCCGCGACGTCGCCCAGCGTGCGGTCGGCCTCCCGGCGGGTGACGGTTCGCAGCAGGTCGTTGTGGGCGTAGAGCACGACGCGGTGCGGGGTGTCGCGCAGCAGCCGGGGAAGCACGAGGGCGTTGTGGCCGATGACGACGGATGCCGGGCGGTCGGCGAGCGCCGCCGCGAGCGGGCCCCACGCCCGTGCCGCTCCGCGCCGCGGAAGCCCGAGACGGCCGGCGGCCGCGTCGACCGCACGCGCGGCAAGGCCAGGAGGGGCGGCGCCGTCGTACTCGATGATCTCGGCGCTCGGGTAGCGGGGACGATAGGTGGAGGCGTCGACGAGGACGGCGTGATGCCACGTCGACGACGGGTCGGATGCCGCGGCCGACGCCAGCCCGTCGACGACCGTCGGGATCGCCGACCCCGTGCGCGGAGAGTAGTGATCGCCTGGCGTGATCGCGTGGACGATCGACGGCGTCATATGCGCACGCCCCGCGTGCGCCGGAACACGGTCTGGATGGGCGCGGGCGTCCGGACCACGCCGTTCGCCTTGTCGCGCGCCTCCACGCCGACGCAGATGCCCGCGATCATCCACAGGATCGAGGCGTGCCCGGCGACCCAGTAGATGTCGAACTGCGCCTGCGCGAACCGGCCGACGACCACCGCGAGGGCGAGCGTGCCGTAGACGGGGTTCATGCGCGCGAGGATCCAGATCACAGCACCGAACATCGCGAGGAACCCAACGAGGCCGAGGAGCCCGACCGTCGTCATCACCTCGAGGAGCACATTCGGCGGCTGGAATCCGGAGTAGTCGGCGTGTCCGGTCACCCACCACCGGTGGCCCACCCCGAACAGCGGCGACTGGAGCCACACCTGGATGGAGTCGTCGTACCAGGCCAGGCGCTGGTTCGAGGAGTTGAACTGGTCGCCCGACTCCAACTGCTCCACGACGGCCGCCCAGATGAAGTACCCGACCGGGACGAGGATGAGCCACATCCACCGCGACCGCTTCCCGTTGTGGAAGCGAGGGCGCAGACCGATGATGAGCACTCCCACAAGAGCTCCGATGAGCGCCTGGCGGGATTGCGCGGCGAGCATGCCGACCCCGAAGACGGCGAAGCTCACGTATCCGAGCAGGGGCCGCCACTTCAGCCACGGCGGGTTCGCGAAGGCGATGAGGGACCCGATCATGAGGATCGAGCCCAGCGCGTTCTTGTGAAGCTCACCGAGGTAGACGGGAGTGAAGCCGTTGGTGAGCGACATGGCGATCGCCGCGAGCGACAGGACCCAGCAGATGCCGACGTACAGGCCGAGTGCGAGCCGGGCGTGTCCTTCGCGCCCGACGACGAACCCGATCACGAGGCTTCCGAGCACCAGCGCGATCTCGTGACCCCACTCGATGTAGTTCTCGGGATAGCGATTGAGCAGGAGCTGCGGCGCCGACAGCGCGAGGTAGCACACGCCCGCCCACACGAGCGGCTGAAGCGCGATCGCTCCGCGGCCCCGCAGCATGAGGAGGGCCACGATCATGCAGAGGCCGAGAGCGAGGTCGGCGGCGCTCATGGGGCCGACTCGCACCACGACCATCGACGCCGGAACCGCGAGCACGGGGATGAGCGACAGGTCGACCGCGGCGACGCCGATCAGGAGCACGATCACGGCGAACGGGATCGCGAAGTCGGTCTGGACCGTCGCCACCAGTCCCGCCGCGAGTCCGAGGAGGGCCAACACTGCCACGCCGGCGGTCACGCGCGCAGCATCCCGAACCCGGAACGCGCGCGCGAGAACCCCAGTCCGCAACGTGGTCACGAACCCATGCTACGGATCGCGACCGGGCGCCGATACGGAGACGGCTAGGGTAGCCCCAGCGCACGAGAGGGAGGGGATGCCGTGAACACCGCCGCGCCGCCCTCGCGCGTCCTCGTCGTCACGCACACGGGCGACGTCGGCGGCGCCGAGATCGCGCTCATCCGGCTCATCGGCGCGCTCGACCCGAAGCGGTTCGCCGTTCAGGTCGTGACGCTCGAGGACGGCGACCTGGTCCAGCGGCTGAACGACGCCGGCGTGCGTGCGTCCGTCCTCGAGGTGGGCCGACTGGCGCGCGTGACGCGCGAGCAGACGGTCTCGTCTCCGCTCACGATGTTGCGCAATCTCCGCGACACCGTGCGCGCCGCGCGACTTGTGCGCGCGCGTATCCGCACGGAGAATCCGGACCTGGTCGTCGCGAACTCGCTCAAAGCCGCCGTCCTCCTCGCCGTCGGCGTACCCGGCACGCGCACCCCGTGGGTTTGGCACCTTCACGATCGCATCGCCTCCGACTACCTTCCGGCCGCCGTCGCCGCGGCACTGCGGTCGCTCGCTCGGCTCGGGCCCCGCCGGATCGTCGCGAACTCACGGGCCACCGCGCGGACCCTCGGCCGCTGGGGGCACGGCTTAACCGTCGTCGCGTACCCCGGGGTCGTGGAATCCGCGTACCGGCGCGAGGTCATTGAGAAGCGCGACGGGCCGGTGGGCATGATCGGCCGTGTCAGCCGCACCAAGGGGCAGGCGGTGTTCCTCGATGCCGCCGAGATCGTCGCGGCCGGGACGGCGGATGCGCGGTTCCGGATCGTGGGCGCCGCGCTGTTCGAGGATCGCGAGGAAGAGGAGGCCCTTCGGCGGCGCACCGCGGCATCGGAGGTGCTCGCACCACGCGTGGAGTGGGCCGGATGGGCGGACGATGTGGCGGCGGCGCTCCACCGGCTCGGGCTCCTCGTCCACGCGTCGACGACGCCGGAGCCATTCGGGCAGATCGTGGTCGAGGCGATGCTGTCGGGTGTGCCGGTCGTCGCGACGGATGCCGGCGGAGTGCCTGAGATCCTCGACCCTCGGGGCGCCGGCGAGCCGGTCGCCGACGGCGTGCGGCGCACACGATCGGGGCTGCTCGTGCGGCCTGGCGATCCGCAGGCGCTCGCGCGCGCGATCCGCTGGACGATCGAACATCCGACCGAGTCGACGGATGCCGCGCGCTTCGCGCAGGCGGATGCCGCCGAGCGCTTCGGCATCGAGCGCACTGCCGCAGTCGTCGGCGACGTGTGGGGCGAGGTCATCGAACGCGCCGGGCACCGACGCCGGTGATGTGCCGCCCGGTCAGACGACTCCGGCGGCCCGATCGCGGCGCCGTGCGATCCACGCCGCCGGGAAGCCCGCCATGAGCCCCGTCAACTCGGCCAGTGAGCGCGTCAGCACGATCGGCGCGGTGATCCGTCGCCGGAACGGGCGACGCGATCCGTCGGATCTGCGCGCGGTGAATCGATCGCGCATCGCCCACACGTAGTCGTTCTGGGCGCGGAAGGTCGAGCGCACGTAACGGCGGAGCAGCGGGTCCCGCCAGCCGTACACGCGGGCGAGCAGCACGACGTGGTTGCGGCGCGCGTAGTAGAGGTAGCGACGGTCGAACCGCTTGCCGCCGCTCGTGTAGGGCGCGGCGACATGCCGCACGAGTGCGGCCGGCTGGAACACGAGCTTGCCGCCTTCGCGCTTCAGCCGCAGCGAGATGTCGGACTCCTCGCACAGGCAGGTTCCCGGATAGTTGCCGCGAATGCCGCCGATCGCGGCGAGCGCGGCTCGGCGGAACGACATGTTCGCGCCCAGCAGGTGGTCGACTTCGATCACGCGGTCGGGATTCGCGCCGAAGTTGCCGGTCAGGCGGCCGTCCGGGAGCAGCCGTCCGATCTCGCCGAGGCCTTCGGTCTCCTCGCCTTCTCTGCCGTTGGACGCGCGGCCGCCCACTCCGACGACGGCCGGGTCTGCATACGGCTCGCGCAGTTGGTCAAGCCAATCGGGGTCGACGTAGGCGTCGTCGTCGATGAACGCGACGATGTCGCCGGTGGCGGCGTTGAAGCCGACCTGCCGGGATTCGGGCATCGTTCCCGGTCCGAGGTCGTTGCGCAGCAGCCGCACCTGCGGGAAATCCTCCGTGACGAGCGTCTTCGTGCGGTCGTCCGGTGATGCGTCGACCACGATGATCTCGTGGGGCTTCGACGTGAGGCGCCCGAGGTGCTCGAGGCACGTGCGCACGAACTGCGGTCGTGCGTACGTGATGATGACGACGCTGACGGAAAGGGTCATGACGGCTCCGCGTTCTCGGGGACGGAGACGAGGCGGTACCAATCACGACGGCGTAGCGGGTTCGTGAGCACCGTGCGAAGCGGGTGCCGTTGACGCGATGCCCACCGTTGGTACACGATCGGGAGCGAGTAGTGCGCCGCGTGCCCCGACCAGCCGAACTTGCGCCGGATCGTTTCATGATCGCGCACCCATGAATAGTGAAGCACGGCCCGCTCCGGCGGAATCATCTCGTGCACGGGAGCGTCCCTCGGGTGGTGCGGGTCGGTGTTCCACGGCCGCATGTCGACGCGGTAGAGCAGCGTGTCGGTCTGGCGAGCGTGACGCAGGCGGGTTCCGGCTCGCACGGCGAGAGGGCCGGGGAAGGATGCGGACGGGCGCCAGAAGCGCGTCGATGCTTCGAGGTAGCGACCCGGGGCGACCTGCGCGTAGAGCCATCGCGCTGGATAGTCCATCGCGGACATGCCGGTGGCGTCGGCCCGCCGCAGCGACGCGAAGAACTGGGCCGGGTCGAGCATGACCTCGTCGGTGTCGAGCTGGATCACCCAGTCGGCGCCGTCGGATGCCGCGTCGAGCGCGTTCTGCCGCTGGAACGTGTCGTTGTCGAGGGGGTTCTCGTCCAGCCGCGCGAAGCGCCCCGGCACGTCGACGCACTTGCCGTCGCGGTCGAGCTCGCGGATCGTCGCGAGGCATTCGTCGACCGGCAGCGGAGTGCCCGTCCACGACGTGCGCGTCTCGTCATACGAGAGGACGATGCGGTCGACGTGGTCGTAGTACGAAGACACGCTCTCCCGAAGATGGTTGGGGTCGCCCACGAGGATGTATGCCGAGACGCGCATGTCAGATGTAGTCCGCGAACTCTCGCTCGTTCTTCTGGAAGACGATCGTGCCGAGCAGGAACACGAGCGGCGCGGCGATGATGAGGGCGACGATCTGCCACACGGGCGGCTGGGCCGTGCCGAGCAGCGACCACCGCATGATCTCGAGGAACCACGTGACCGGGTTGATGTCGAAGAGCCACCGGATGCCCTCCGGCACCTCCGAGACCGAGTAGGCGACCGGGCTCGCGTAGAGCAGAACCTGGAGGGCCCACGGCAGGACGTAGCCGACGTCGCGGTACTTCACGAGGTACGCGGCCGCCGTGAGGCCGAAGCCGGTTCCGAGGATGCCGATCAGAAGTGCCCACACGGGGAGCAGCAGCACGCCCCAGCCCGGGACGATCCCGAACACGAAGATGAGCACGATCGCCAGCACGAGCCCGACCGCGAAGTCGAGCAGAACCGACGCGAGGCTCGACACCGGAACGAGCAGACGCGGGAAGAACACCTTCTGCACGAGCGACTGGTTGCTCACCATCGAGCTGGAGGAGCGGCCCAGCGCGCCGTTGAACAGGTTCCACGCGAGCATGCCCACGAGCGTGAACAGGAACGCGGGCGTCGGCCCCGTGGACAGGCCGGCGATGTAGCTGAAGACGATCGTGAAGACGCCCGCACTCACGAGGGGCTGCAGCAGCACCCACGTGAAGCCGAGGATCGTCTGGCGGTAGCGCACGATGATGTCGCGCTGCGCGAGCCGCACCGCGACCTCGCGTGCGCGCCACACCTCGCGCCAGTCGGGCATGTTGAGACGCCCGGGGGGCGTGATGACGGTGACCTGAGGCTGGTGTTCCATGTCACGCCTTCCCGTACTCGAAGTCGACGAACACGAGGCCCTTCTCGATGCTCGAGGACTCGGCGAACTCCGGGTAGGGAAGGTCGGGAAGCACTTCGAACTTCCACGCGCCCTCCCACGCGTCGAGGACGCCGGCCTGGCACACATAGGCGTCGACCGTGTAGACGCCGGGCTTGAGCCACAGATCGCGGATCACGAGCCGGCCGCGGTTCTCCTCGGTGGGGTCGAACCACTTGCCGACCAGGCGCGAGTCGCACTGCGCGATCACGGAGCCCTGGTCGTTGTTGATGTGCATCGAGACGAAGTACGTGCCGATGAGCTTCTTCGACGGGGGCAACTCGAACTCGACGGCGATGTCGTCGCCGGACTTGATGAACTCGTCTTCCATCGACACGCGCGACAGGCGCACCATGCCGTTTCCGGGCCGGTTCTTCGGGTCGGACTGCGCGAGCGCGAAGCTCTCGAAGCTGTCGCGATACGCCTGGAGCGTGCCGTCGACTGTTCCCGAGTAGACGAGCTTGCCGCGGTCGAGCAGCATCGCCGACGTGCACAGCGCCTGCACCGTCTGCAGCTGGTGGCTGACGTAGAGCACCGTGCGGCCGCCGCGCGCGGCTTCGCGCATCTTCGCGATCGACCGGCGCTGGAACTCCGCGTCGCCGACCGCGAGCACTTCGTCGATCGCGAGGATCTCGGTGTCGAGGTGCGCCGCGACCGAGAACGCGAGTCGCACGTACATGCCCGACGAGTAGCGCTTGACGGGTGTCGCGAGGAACTTCTCGATGCCCGAGAACTCGACGATCTCGTCGTAGCGGCGCAGGATCTCCTTGCGCGTCATGCCGAGGATCGCGCCGTTGAGGAAGATGTTCTCGCGGCCGGTGAGCTCGGGGTGGAAGCCGGTGCCCACTTCGAGGAGCGACCCGACGCGCCCGCGCAGCTCGATGCGGCCGCGCGTCGGCGCGGTCACGCGCGTCAGCAGCTTCAGCAGCGTGGACTTGCCCGCGCCGTTGCGACCCACGATGCCGAGGGCCTCGCCCTGCGGCACGTCGAAGGTCACGTCGTCGAGCGCGTCGAACAGCGTGTACTTCGCCTTGCCCGTCGAGCGCAGCCACTGGATCGCGGCCGCCGCCGCCGTCGACGGACGTTCGCCGAGCGCCCCGAGGCGATACGTCTTCCCCAACCCCGCGACCGAGATCGCGGCCTCCCCAAGAACCGTCACGAGAGAAGAATCTACCTGGTCACACGGCGACGGCCGTCCGCGCCTCAGGATCCGTCGAAGACCCTCAGGATCCGCTGAAGACTCGGCGCCACACGGCGGCGTGCTCGCGAGCGCTGCGCTCCCACGTGAACTCCCGCGCACGCTCGCGTCCGCGCGCCGCCATCGTCGAGACGGCGGAGTCGCCGGATGCCGCGAACAGGATCCCCTCGGCGACATCCGCGCCCGTCGGCTCCACGAGCACGCCGGCGTCGCCCACGACCTCCGGCAGCGCGCTCGTCCGCGCGGCGACGACGGGTGCGCCGGCCGCCAGGCCCTCCAGCGCGGGAAGCCCGAAACCCTCGTAGAGCGAGGGGACGACGACCGCCGTCGCGCCGGCGAACAGTCCCGGCACGAGCGCGGCCGGTACGCGCCCCACGAGCCGCGTGCGCGGCAGCTTCGAGAACAGCGCGGTGCGCCGCGGGTGCGGCGGGCCGGAGAGGACGAGCGTCAGGTCCGGTCGTGCGGCCGAGACGACCTCCCACGCGTCGGCGAGCGCCTCGAGGTTCTTGCGCCGCGACGCGCCTCCGGCGTGCAGCACGTAGGCTCCTGCGATGCCGAGCCCCGCGCGCGACTCGGGGCTGAGCGGCTCGGCGTCGAGGAACACGGGGTCGACGCCGTTGTAGATCGCGTGCACGTGCTCGAGCCCGAGGAACTCGGCGGCGTCGTCGGCGGCGTACTGCGATGGAGCGATGACCGCCGCGGCGCGGCGGAGCTCGTGCGCGGCGAACGGCTCAGGCGGCGATTCGTCGTCGAACCGCCACGCGACCGTGTCGTGGATCGTGATCACCTCGGGCACGCGCGCGGGCGGCATGCCGAGCCCCATCCGGTGGACCACGTCGGCGCCGCGGTAGAGCATCGCCCCGACTGCTGACCGCACGCCGGAAGGGGCACGGCCGGTGATCCAGTTCGGAAGCCGCACGGTGCCGGGCAGCTCCGAGCGCAGCGATCGGGCGATCTCGCGGCGTACGACCGTGCCCTCTCCGGCGGCCGCGGCGGCGCGGGCGACGATCTCTTCCTCGTACACCTGCTGACCCATGGGCGCGCCGACGGCTATCGTGGCGAATGTGATGCGAATGGTGCAGGACCTCCGTCGGGCTTCCGCGCGGTGACCGCGCGTCCTTGAGAGCGTAGCGAGGGAAGACGCATGGCGGAGATCGCACTCGTCACGAGTTCGTTCCTGCCCCGCGTCGGCGGGGTCGAGGAGCACGTGAGGCACGTCGCCGAGCAGCTGCGCGCCCGCGGGGTCGACGTCGCGATCTGGACGGTCGACCGCGGCGACGATGTGCCGGCCGACCTCGACGGCATCCCCATCCGCGTGCTGCCCACCCCGATGCCCGCCCGCTCGCTGCGCGCGGCGCTGTCCTTCGCATGGCGCGCGCCGCGCGCGGCGCTCCGCTGGCGACGCGCCCTCCGCGCGGATCGGCCGGCGGTGATCCACGTGCACTGCTTCGGTCCGAACGGCGCGTGGGCGACCGAGGTCGCGCGCTTCTCGCGGCTGCCGTTGGTCATCACGAGCCATGGCGAGACGTTCGGCGACGCCGATGACGTCTTCGGCGGGTCGGCCCTCATGCGGTGGGCGCTGCGGCGCGGCATCCGTCGTGCCGCCGCCGTCACCGCGGTCTCGGCGTTCACGGCGCGGGATCTGGAGGAGCGGTTCGGGCTCGAGCCGGGGCGCGCCGCGATCGTGATGAACGGCGTCGATCTCGACGAGGAGAGTGCGGGTGCTCCGCCCCTTCCCGCGCGGTACTTCGTCGCGCTGGGGCGGCTGGTCGGCACGAAGGGGTTCGACCTGCTCGTGCGGGCGTTCGCGGCAGCCGACCTGCCGGAGGACGTGCACCTCGTGATCGGGGGCGACGGTCCCGAGCGCGACGCGCTGCTGTCGCTCGCCGCGAAGCGAGGGGTCGCCGATCGGGTGCATCTCCCCGGCCGGCTCGGCCGCGAGAGCGTCGGGCCGACGGTGGCCGGGTCGCTCGCCCTCGTCGTGCCGAGCCGCACCGAGGCGTTCGGGATCGTCGTGCTCGAGGGCTGGCGTGGCGGGGTGCCGGTCATCGCGACATCGCACGCCGGTCCGGCGGAACTCGTCCACGACGGAGTCGACGGATGGCTGGCCGACCCGTTCGACGAGCGCGCGCTCGCGGCAGCGCTCGAGCGCGCGGTGCGTGAGCGCGATGAGGCCGAGCGGATCGCGGCCGCGGGGAGGGCTCGCGTCGAGGAGTTCACATGGGACCACGTTGTCGACGGCTATCTCGCCGTCTACGACGAGGTCGCCGCTACCCCGCCCGCAGTCGGGTGCCTTGGGATCGGTGACGGTCAGACGTCGGTCCGGGGGTCCGACCAGTAGGACCTGAACCCTCGCCCCGCGACCGCCTCACGTCGCCGGCGAGGTCGGCGGACGCGTCACGGTATGGAGTTGATCGACCCATCGACGAGGAGCTCCGCTGCCTTGAGAATGTCCGGCTCGATCGGCTCACTTTCGTCCCAGGCGAAGCTGTATGAGGTGACTTCATGCAGGAGCAACAACGCGCACGCCTCTCGCCTCGTTAGGTCTCCGAGAAGCGAGTAGGCAAGGTCCGCTAAAGGACCGTTCAAGCCACCATCGGTCCACGCCGCAAAAGCCTCCGCGCGGGCACCTCCGGTACGCAAACGCTCCACGTCCACAGCTGCTGACAGCGCGTCGATGAACAAAGGGTTTTCGGGCTGGCTGCGCTGCCAATCTACTATGCGAATTCCACCATCTTCGAGTGCGAGCACGTTCGCCCGGTCAAGGTCGCCGTGCGATGGGCCGACTGGAACCACCCGAGTCTGGAACGAGAGGGCTTCGACCCGGAGCTGGCGCAGCGGACCGGCGGAGAGGTTCTCAGGCACAGGTGGAGAGATGATCCGACGGAGGAGTTCTGTGTCGTGCAGCTTGGCGACATCGCGAGGGAGGCCACGAAGCACATCCGTCAGCCGGTCCTCGTACGTCGCGAGCGGAACTGCCGAGGCTCTGAGGCGGGGATAGACCGCGATGGTTACTCCGGATCGGACCTCCGCGCGGGCCCACGGCGTCGCGACTTTGCCCCACGGACCTGACGCCGCCTCGATGGTGCGGCCGACTTCGTCGAGCACCTCTGCTTCCTGCCGATCGGAAAGGGGGACTTTCAAGAATTCGTCGCCCGTTTCGATTGCTGCGCGCGAATCGCTGCAGGCCCTCACGATGGAACGCGGCGCCGCAATGGCGCCGCGGGCTGCGTTTGACCTCTCAGGCGTCTGGTGTGATGGTCGGCAGATCAGGATGTGGTGATGTGCAACCAGGATGCCGGCGCCGACGCGTTCGGCAAGTTCGTGCACTCGACCGGCGCGGGCAACGGATGCGCCGCGTCTACCGCGACTGAATGGCGGCGAAGGTGGGAGGAGGAGTTCCCAATCATCGAGACTCGGATGCGGCTCCAGAGCTCGGACCACCTCTAGTCCGACTGGTTGAGCGACTATCTGCCATGGGCGAGTCACGCGCGCCAATCCGACTTCCCTGACCAGACCGATGCACGCGCGCAATCGCGTGCGGCCCTCGCGCCACGACCACCAGCGGGATTGCAGCGGGTTTTCGGTTGCGACGATCGCGATGCCGTCGGGTGCAAGAACCCGGCGCACCTCACGTAGCAGCATATTCAGATCCGCACGCTGCAACCCGGCCCGGTCGAGGTCAACGAGATCGACGAAGATCGTTGCGAAGCTTCCGTCTTGCCATGGCAAGTCTTCCTCGAGCGAGAGGCGTACGACCTCGCGCGCCTGACCACCCATGAGCCGAAGGAATTTCACTCGCGCGGCGATGTAATCGGCGCGAATCACGTCGGCGCCCAAGTAGCTGAGGGCGGGAGCGAGCTCGATCCAATTGCCACCGATAACAAGGGCCTTCGCTCCCTGATGGACCGGAGGGAGTGCTGCGAGCGCCGCATCCTTCGTTTCTGTCAGCCGCCACGGCCACGAGACCTGCTTCGCGCGAATCGCACCGAGGAGTGTTTTCCAGGTGTCCGCCTGGTTGACGGCCTCGATGAAGTCGGACTCGATCCCGGGCCAGACCAGCTCGCGGTTGGCACCTGTGCCGTAGCGCCCGGCGCTGTCGAAGTGATCATGCTCTGGTGAGTTCAACGATCGGCCCCCGACATCGGCGGAATTCGCCAAGTGCTTCCCTGAATGTTACCTACCGGTGTGTGCGCACCGTGATGTCTCGTCACCGGGTGTGCGACTGCGGCGAGGCGTATTGGGTAGGCTCGGCGTGCGCAGAGCCGAGTCTGGGTCGAGAGTACGCACCTTGGCCGCTGGGAGGGAGCGCGGTGAGGCGATCGGGTTCGTTCGTGCAGCGCGAAGGCAGGGGCATGCACGGGCAGCATGTCTGGCGCGACGTCGCTGTCGCGGAGGTCAAGTCCTGGGACGTGGTGTATCGGTGATCGTGTGATCCTTCGTGTCGTGGTCAGGCTGTGAGGGCCCGGAGGTCGGGTTCGATCACCTCCTCGGTGTTGGGTTCGCCGACGCGGCGTGCGGCG
>Ga0180218_1000097_pt1 | contig 142511 bp, 140 predicted proteins | sample eDN3rd37CKraftBY_FD_151334 | JGI IMG/M metagenome (GOLD analysis project Ga0180218, IMG submission 151334) | Enriched backyard soil microbial communities from Emeryville, California, USA - eDNA 3rd pass 37_C Kraft BY (version 2) (version 2) | ecosystem: Environmental > Terrestrial > Soil >... | reverse complement strand
CCGGACCGGCTTCTATCAACTCGCCGCGGTCGTCGCCGCGGTCGGTGTGCTCACCACCGCATACGTGGCGGTGCGCCGGCGATTCGGTGCGCCGGCCTTCGCGGTCGGTGCGCTGGTGGTCGTCACCCTCGTGGCGCTCGCCGCCCTGCCGTTCATGGGGATCGCGAGCGTGCTGGTGCTGCCCGCGCTCCCCGCCGTCCTCGGGGTGCTCGTCGCCGAGGCGATTCCGCAGCGGTCGACGTGGTGGCGGACCGTCGTGGTGGTCGCCGGACTCCTACCGGCCGCCCTCGTCACCGTCCCGGCGGTGCTCGCCTCGTTCGACGCCGGCCTGATGTTCGGAGCGCCGCTCGCCGGCGCGTTCGTCGCGGTGCTGTTCGCACTTCTGCTGCCGCTGACGGGCCCGCTCCTGCCGGACCAGGGCGCCGTGCCGATCGCGGTGCTCACCGTGTTCGCGGTCGTCGGGTGCACGCTGCTCGGCGGTTACATCAACCGCGCCGGCGCGACCGCACCGCGCCAGGAGGAGGTGTTCTACTCTCTCGACGCCGATCACGGTGAGGCGGTATGGGCGTCGCCGGATCGGCCGCGCTCCGACTGGAGCGCCGACCTGCTCACCGAGTCCCCCGCCCCGTTGCCCGACTATTTCCCTTGGCGCCCGGGAACTTCGCTGGCTCACGGTCCCGCACCGATCGCCCCGCTCGAGCCGCCGAGGGTCGACGTTCTGGACGATGCGCAGGTCGACGGCGGCCGCGTGCTGCAATTGCGTCTGTCCTCCCCGCGCGGCGCTGCCACCCTGGGTTTGTGGGTCGAGGGCGCGACGGTGCGAGAGGCGATCGTCGACGGCGCGGCCGTCGAGCCGGGTGCCGACTTCGGATTCCTGTACACCACCGAGAACCCGGAGGGCATCGAGGTGCGCCTGGATCTCGAAACCACCGGCCCCGCAGACGAAGTCGAGGTCCGCGTCGCCGACCTGTCCGGTGATCTCGCGGTCGTTCCCGGGTACACCCCACCCGACGGGAAGGTCGTCGTCGGACCCATCGTCGCCGTCACCCGCACCGTGGTGCGCTGACGCGCCGGTGTGCCTTTGTGGCGGTGGGAGCCGCCACAAAGGCACACGGGCGGCGAAGCCGCACTCAGTACAGCGACTGTTGTCAAGTCCGGCCGCCGTGAGATGTACGCCGCCCTCACCAGGGACGCGGTCCTGGAAGCGGCACGTTCCCTCTTCGTCGACCGCGGGTTCGCCAACACCTCGGTCGAGGACATCGCCAAGCTCGCGAATGTCAGCAAAGGCGCCGTCTACCACCACTTCTCGGACAAGCAGACGATCTTCGCGCAGCTGGTCCGGGATTCGCTCGCCGACGGCCTGACGACCGTCGTGAACGCGATCGGCGACGTGACGGACCCGTGGGAACGGGTGGGGCGGGCCCTGCGCGCCTACCTGAAGGTGTACGCCGAGGACAGGGACGCACGCGCCCTACTGCGGCAGGTCGTCGGGGTCCTCGGCGAGGAACGCACCTGCGCACTCGACAACGAGTTCGTGATCCCGACGATCAAGGCACTGCTCGTCGAACTGGACAACGCCGGTGAACTGAAGCCGCTGCCGATCGAGATCACCACGCGACTGCTCTTCGACCTCCTGTGCGGCGCCCGCGAAGCCGCTGGCCGGCACCGAGGAAACCGAATCGACGTCACGCGAAATGGAAACGGTTATCCTGCATATGTTCTCGGGCCTGCGCCGGAACCCGGTGCCACACTAGGCTTCCCACTCGTGCACGGGCCGGCCTCCGGCCATGTTGCGCACGTAGTCGCGCATCATCTCGGTGAGCGCGGTTCGGCGATCCGCCCCCGCGGCCTCCCGACGGGCGATCTGCGCACGCTGCCACGCCGCTCCCGTCTGACGGCTCAGACTGCGCTGTTCGATGATCCCGAGGTAACGGTCCTGCGCCCGCGACGACAACCCGAACGCCTCGAGTCCCGCGTGCGCCAGCGGCAGCAGCCGACGCAACACCAGTTCGTCCGCGCCGACCCAGCCCAGACCGGGCCAGTACAACCGCGCATCCAGTCCGTATTTCGCGCCGATACCCAGATTCCCTTGTGCCGCATCGAAACTCATCCGGTGCCAGATCGGGAGTTCGGCGTCGACGAGGGCCCGCAGCGCGCCGTAGTAGAACGCGGCGTTGGCCATCATGTCGAGCACGGTGGGCCCCGCCGGCAGCACGCGGTTCTCGATGCGCAGGTGCGGATGACCGTCCGCGATGTCGTAGACCGGGCGGTTCCACCGGTAGATGGTGCCGTTGTGCATCTGCAGCTCACGCAGTTCCGGGACACGACCCGCCGCCAGGTCCGTCTCCGGGTCGGCCTCGGACACCTCGGGCAACAGCGCCGGAAAGTACCGGGAATTCTCCTGGAACAGGTCGATCACCGAGTCGATCCAGCGTTCCCCGAACCACACGCGCGGACGCACTCCCTGGTTCTTGAGTTCCAGCGTGCGGGTGTCGGTTGCCTGCGCGAACAACGGAATCCGGCTCTCGTGCCACAGCGCCTTCCCCGCCAGGAAAGGCGAATTCGCCGCCAACGCGACCTGCACGCCCGCGAGGCACTGCGCGGCGTTCCAGTGCGCGGCGAACTCCTCCGGCGCGACCCTCAGGTGGAGCTGCAGCGAGGTACACGCCGCCTCCGGCACCACCGAGTTGGTGTCCGCCCGTAGCTGTTCGACGACCTCGGTGCCCGGCAGGGGCACCCCGTCGAGGTCGAGTTCGATGTCCTCGCCGCGCGCCGCGAAGATCTGTTCGTTGAGCGCCTCGTAGCGAGGGTTCGCCGTGATCCATTCGCGGCCGAGATGGTGGAGTTCGAGCGTCGGCAACATCCCGACCATGACGAGTTGCGCGTTCTGCCGGTGCATTCGCTCGTCGGCGCGCCGCAGCGACTGCCGGAGCTTTTCTTCGAGTTCGATGGTCGCGTCGCCGGTCAGCCGACCGGGTTCGACGTTCATCTCGACGTTGAACTGCCCGAGTTCGGTCTGGAACACCGACGCGTCGTCGATCGCTTCCAGAACCTCGAGGTTCGACATCGCCGGCGCCATGTCGTCGCGCACGAGATTGAACTCGATCTCCATGCCGAGCTGCGGTTCCGGCGGCTCGTGCACATCGATGAAGGCGTCGTCGCGCAACATGCGATCGAGCACCGACACGCAGGCCTGTACCTTGCGGCGGAACTGACGTCGGTCGTCACGCGTGAAGGATCGCATCCTGATCTCGGTGCCCATGACGTCCCCGTTCGATCCGGTAGCCGACGAACGTCCGGCCTATCCCCGGATACTATCCCCGGATCGGGTTACACGGCGCGGTAGCTACTCCAGTCGGCGACGACACCGCGGGTGTTCAGCCACGCATTGGGATCGGTCTTGTTGCCGTCCTGATCCCACACCTCGAAGTGGAGGTGCGGTCCGGTGGACCAGCCGCGGTTACCGACGGTGGCGATCTGGTCGCCGGCGCTCACGCGCTGGCCCGCGGCGACCTGGTAGGTGTCGACGTGGCCGTAGACGGCGGTGCTGCCGTCGTCGTTGAGCACGCGCACCCACTGGCCGTAGCCGGAGGCCGGGCCGGCGTCGAGGACCGTGCCGTCGGAGGCGGACTTGATCGGGGTGCCGATCGGGGCGGCGATGTCGATGCCGCCGTGGTGCGAGCCCCAGCGCTGACCGAAGTCGGAGGTCAGGGTGCCCGACACCGGCTGCACCGTCGTCGGCTTGATCGGGTTCAGGTCGTTCAACCACTGCCCGGCGTCACCGAACTGGTCGACGAGGTCTGCGAGCGGGGCGGGAAGTTCGGGACCGTGCACGTGGCCGTGGGCGTCGACGGGGGCGGTGACACCCGGGACCGCGGGAATCTCGAATCCGGCGGGCAGCAGGCCCTCGGGGACCTCGAACGGCAGCGAACCGGTCTGGGCCGGCGCCGGGGCGGCAGCGGCGGTACCCGCGGTGAGCTGAGCACCGACGGCGAAGAAGGCGCCGGTCGCGGCGGCGACGGTCGCGGCCTTCACCGGAACCGAGGGACCGGTGGGCTCCACGCGGTGACGGCCTCGCTCAGCGGCGGTGCCGGGCAGGTCGAACTCGAATGCTGCGACCTCGTCACGTCCGCGCTGGTGCCGTCCCACAGTTGCTACCTCGTCTTCGTCCGCTTCCGTCCGGAGGGTTCCGGCCGTTCCTGGCCGAATCAAGGTAACAAAACGATATCGCCATGCGCCACCGTTACGTTTCCTTTATCTCGAGTATCGGGAATCGGACCGACGCGTCGGTTTCGGAAACCCTTCCCCGCCCGATGTGAGCGCACGGATCGACCGCGTCACAACCCCTGCTCCCCGACCGCTACACTCACATCCGCGCAGCGAATCGGCCCGCCCGTCTCCTGTGCACGCCCTCGTAGCTCAGGGGATAGAGCACGGCTCTCCTAAAGCCGGTGTCGCAGGTTCGAATCCTGCCGGGGGCACTTCACCGCACTACCGTTGCCGTGTGTCCGACTTCCCGGTGTTCGACGCCCACCTGCACATCATCGATCCGCGCTTCCCGCTGATCGAGAACGACGGCTACCTGCCGCCCGCGTTCACCGCCACCGACTATCGGACGCGCGTCGCCACGCTAGGCGTGACCGGCGGCGCCGTCGTGTCGGGCTCGTTCCAGGGTTTCGACCAGAGTTACCTGCTCGACGCGCTGCAGGTCCTCGGCACGGGCTTCGTCGGAGTGACACAGCTTCCGGCATCGGCGACCGACGACGAGATCGTCCGGCTCGATGCGGCCGGGGTCCGCGCGGTCCGGTTCAACGTCCGACGGGGCGGATCGGCGTCGATCACCGACCTCGACGCACTCGCACGCCGCGTCCACGAGGTCGCCGGGTGGCACGCCGAACTGTATGTCGATGCCCGGGACCTGCCCGGACTTGCGGCGACGATCGAGCGGCTGCCCGCGGTGAGCATCGATCATCTCGGGCTCTCCGCGGAAGGACTCCCCCACCTGCTGAAACTCGCCGAGCGTGGGGTCCGGGTCAAGGCCACCGGGTTCGGGCGGGTCGACTTCGACGTCCCGTCCGCACTGCGGGCCGTCGCCGCGGCGAATCCGTCGGCGCTGATGTTCGGCACGGATCTGCCGTCGACGCGAGCGCCCCGCCCGTTCCGCGACGAGGACGTCGAACTCGTCGTCGATGCTCTCGGGACCGAGCTCGGCGCGGCGGCCCTGTCCGGCAACGCACGAGAGTTCTATCGCCTCGATCGACTGCGCCAAGATCACCGAAACAGCCCCGAGACCGAAACCGGTCGATAAACTCGATCGAGTCAAACGGTACGCGGGACGCGCCGCGTGCGCTTCGGGGAGCGCAGTGGTGGACGCCCGGACGTGACATCCCCTTTCGAGGAAGCAGCAGCATGAGCGCCCTGCGAATGACCCGTCGAATCCTTGCCGTTGCGGCGCCGATTGCGGCGGCCGCACTCTTCACCGGCGTCGCGGCAGCGGCCCCGCCTCAGGGACTGGGGACCGCCGTCACCATCGGTTGCCTCAACCAGGGCAGCCTCGCGTCGTTCTCGGCCATCACCGCGCAGCCCGGCCCCGAAGCGTCGCCGCCCATCGGTGCCGGCGAGGTGCTGTTCACGAGCGCACCCGCTCTGGGACCGGTGCCCGCCGCCGGTCAGGTCACCGTCGCCTGGCTGAACCGCGACACCGGTCAGGCCGGAATCACCGACCTGACCGGTACCTACCCGAACCTGTCGGGTGTGGCGAAGACCGGCTCGGGCAACGTGTTGACCACCGTGTTCGGTTCGGTCAGCCTGGGCAGCGGACCGGTCTGCAACTCGACGCCTGCGACCGGGATGGTCTTCGTTCCCTGAGTTCGCAGTCCCGAGTTCAGGAACGGCTGAGTTCACGCACCGGTGACACGCGGCGCCGGCCCGGCACGAGCATCGGCACCTGAGTCCGGTAGGTGCGGTACCTGTCCCCGAAGGTGCCGATGAGGTCGTGTTCCTCGAGCTGTATGGCGACGAGGACGTAGACGGTCGTGACCGCGGCGAACATGAGTCCTCCCACGGACATCGTGGGCGCCACCCAGAACGCGATCAGGAAGCCTGCGTACAGCGGGTGCCGCACGATCCGGTACAGGCGCGGCGTGAGGAATTCCGCGGTGGCAGCGGGCAATTCGAGCTGATTGCGGATCACCTGACGGACACCGAACAGGTCGAAGTGGTCGATCGCGAATGTCGACGCCAGAACCAGTGCGAACCCACCGAGCGAGACGGCGTAGAGGACGACGCGCAGCCACATCGTCTCGACGTCCCATACCTGCTGCGGTATCGGACGCCACTGCCACATCACCAGTGCCAGTGCGGCGCTGGCGAACAGGACGTAGGTCGCGCGTTCGATCGGTGGTGGAACGATACGGGTCCACCGGCGTTTGAACCAGGGCCGGGCCATCACCGAATGCTGCACCGCGAAGATCGACAGCAACGCGAGGTCGATGACCACCGCGACCGCGGTGGGTGCGGCGGGCCCCTCGTCGATCGTGCGGGGTACGACGAGTCCTTCGACCCATCCGATGGCGTAGAGGAATACGACGAGGAACGCGCCGTAGGCGAGCATGCCGTATCCGGTCATGAGGGTGCGGGACAGGCGTGAGGTGGTGTGAGTTGTCATGCGGTCGAGTCTGTGGACCGGCACACCCACCGGATAGGCACCCGGGGTGGCGGATTCGGCCACCCCGCCGTTTCAGCGTGGGCTGTACATGATCAGCCCGACGCCGACCAGGCACACCAGGGCTCCCGCGATGTCCCACCGGTCGGGGCGGAACCCGTCCATCACCACGCCCCACAGCAGCGAACCGGCGACGAACACCCCGCCGTAGGCCGCGAGGATCCGGCCGAAGTTGGCGTCGGGCTGCAGTGTTGCGACGAATCCGTAGGCGCCGAGCGCGATGACCCCGGCGCCGATCCAGATCCAGCCGCGATGTTCCCGCACGCCCTGCCACACCAGCCAGGCACCGCCGATCTCGAACAGGGCGGCGAGGGCGAACAGGACGAGCGATTTGGTGACGGTCACGCGGAAGACCCTACGGTCCGGTCCCGCCGGTTGCCGTCGGGCCCGAACTCCGCGCGTCGCACCGATTCTCCGCTCACCAGTACGGACACCATCGTTGCCCGGCCGGGAGGAAGCACCCGGACGGTGACGGAGCCGTCCGTCACGGCGGCGAGCTCGTCGGCGATGGCCGCCTGAACCCGATCCCGGACAGTGGGTTCGGCGTCGTCCATTCCGTGGTCGTCGAGCAGCACGACGTCCACCCCGCGACGGCGTGCGGCCGCAACCTCCTCGACGAGGGCGGGGTTCTGCAGCATGGGGGCCCGCACTGTGTCGCGGAGCCGTGCTTCGAGCACCAGGCATTCGAGGCGTTCGGCATCATCGAGTTCCGATCCGGACGCGATGCGCTCGAGAAGCGGGCGAGCGAGCTCGTCGAGCCTGTCGAGTTGCGCGTCGCGTTCCTCGATCATCGCCGACGCCGCGGCCTCCGCCGCGATCCGCTGCGTGGACTGCTCCCGCAACTCGTAGATCGATCGGACGACCGGTCGGATCATGTATGCGAAGACGGTGCCCATGAGTACGGGAGCAGCGTTGATCGCCACGACGACGAATCCGACTTCCCCGGCCTCCCCGGCACCGACGATGGCGGTCGCGAACATCAGCACATAACCAAGCCAGGCGAGCGCGACACGCCCCCGCACGCACATGAACGAAAAGATGATCTTCGACAGACCGACCGTCCACAGCGGCAAGAGATCGGGCATCGGCAGCGGGCCGGCCAACAGCACGAACCCGCAGGACACCACGCCGCTCGAGGCCAGCGCGATCGACGGCCCGAGCGGCATCGGGTCGCCCGGGACCGCCACGAGCGCAACCGCGGCGGCGATACACACCCCCGCCGCAGGTATCAGCGGCCAGATCGCCCCGGCGTCGGGCGCAGCGTCGACGGCGAGGAGGACGCAGGTGACGGCATACAGGGCGACCAGCGCCCAGGCGGCCGGGGTACGCATCCCGAGCAGATCACGGATATCGGGGACGGGTCCGGTCATCTCGGCTCCTGCCAGGTGATTGTGACGATCGTGCCCTGCCGGGGCGCCGACTCGACCGTCGCGTCGCCGCCGTCGAGCGCCCGCATGCGCGCACCGATGGATACGGCGATGCCGAGTCGGCGGCCACCGACCCGGGCCGGATCGAACCCGATACCGTCGTCTGCCGCGGTCACGGTGAGGGCTCCGGCAGCGGCGTCGACGGTGACCGCACGCGTCGCCGCCGCGCCCGCGTGACGGACGCTGTTGCGGAGCGCCTCGGCGAGCGCGGCCGCGACGGCCGCGCCCACGTCGCGCGGGTACGGCGTGCCCGCGGCGCCGGGAGCGATGTTCACCACGAACCCGACATTCTCGTCGACTTCGGTTGCGACGGAACGAAGCCGAGCCACCACGCCGCCGACATCGGATCCCGGGTCGTCGCCGGAGTTCACGCGGAGATCGTCGAGTTCGGCGATCGCGCGCCGGGCCTGCCCGACCACTCGCTCGTCCGTCTCCTGGCGGCCCGCGGACAGCAACGTCGACATGACCCGGTCGTGGACGAGCGCGGCGAACCGCGTCCGTTCCGCGGACTTCGCCTCGGCCGCGGCGGCAGCGGACGCGGTGGCGTGGGTGGTCGCGATCGTCGCGTCGAGGGTCCGGCCGGCTGCGAGCCCGATGGTGGCGGCCCCGACGAACATCATCGAATAGGTCGCGATGAACGCGAAGGACGGCAGCGCATGATCTCCGACCGGAATGTCACGCACGATCCGGTCGGTGGCGTGCACCAGCACTTCGACGACGGCGAGATACGCGAACGGACGCCAGCTTCGCCATGCCGCGACCGCGGACAGCGCGGGCAGCCCGGGGACGAGGGTGAGCCACAGGTAGTCGTCGCCGGCGATGTGTCCACCGTTCCAGGCCGGCCACCACAGCACGGTCACCGCAACGAACAGCCACGCATTGGCTGCTGCGGTGCGGCGGAGACAGCGCACGTCCGGATGGAACGTCGCCGCGCCCATCGCCAGCGCGGAGCCGACGATCGCGGTCACGGCGAGCGGCGTCCACCATCCGGCGGTCACGGCGGCGGCGGTGGGCATGTAGCCGATTACGGGCACCAGGTAGAACAGGTAGCCGAGGACCACGAAGCGGACGAAGACCCGCACGAACCGGTCGCCTGCGGAACCACCCTCGTCGAACCGGACGCGCCGGCTCACAGCTCGTCGATGTCGATCAATCCGTCCTGCAAGGCCCGGGCGAGCAGCATGGCCTTCGTCGGGGCCGCTCTGCCGACCAGCGCGTATTTGTCCCGGATGCGGGCGATGTGGGTGCTCACCGTCGTCGGAGCGACGAACAGTCGTGCCGCCGCCTTCGACTTGGAGTCGCTCATCAACCATTCGCGCAGGATCTCCACTTCCCGTGCCGACAGCGTCGGCTTGACAATCGCCTGGTCCACAGGGCGTTCGAGCATGCTGGTCATGGGCAGGTCCTCCGTTGTCGAGCGATCTGCTGCGAAACTACGCAAACTGCGCATGCGTGCCGAGACGGATATTCCTCTGCCCAAGAAACCGGGGGCATCGTTACCTTTGCTTACAAAATGCCGTTCAGTAGACGCCCGGACCTTCACTCGCCGCCCGCGGACGTTCGGGAATCGGCAGCAATCCGTCCTCGACCGCGCGCTTGTACAGGTCCGTCTTCGTCGGCGCGGGCCGGCCTGCCTCCGCGTACTTCTGCCGGATGCGCTGCAGATAGTCGTTGACCGTCTGCGGCGCGAGCCCGGTCAGCCGAGCCACCCGATCGAGCTTCTCCCCGGACGCATACAGTTCGAGAACCTCCAGCTGGCGGGGGCTCAGGCCGACGTCCCCCAGGTCGGGGTCCCCGTCGATGGCCGCGGCCCAGTCCGTGCTCACGACCTGCCCACCCGACGCCGCCGTCCGGATCGCCTCGACCACCACGGCCGCCGGCGCGGATTTCCGCACCACCCCGAGAACACCCGCCCGCGCGGCGGACCGCACCAGGTACGGATTCTCCGCGCCGGTGAAGATCAGCGTCTCGATGCCCGCGGCCCGAAGCTGCTCGACATTGCTCTTCGGTGACGATCCGTCCTCGAGCCGGAGATCGAGGATCGCGAGATCCAGACGGACATTGCGGGCGAGCAACTCCTGCACGGTCGGTGCGGCACACACCAGTTCCAGGTCCGGTTCGGCAGCGAGCATCGCGCCCAGACCGAGCACCACCGACTCGTGGTCCTCGACAACACCGATTGCGCGGACGGACGTCCCGGAATCCTCGGCCAACTTCGCCCCTCCCGAACACCCGACACAGATTCGAGAACGTTAGCAGGGGAATGAGACACGTGGCGTCAGGCGCGACGCACGTCGGCGGGCTCGATGTCCTCGCGCAGCCCCCGCCAGATCGGGTGCCGCAGCCGGCCGCCGTCGGTCCACGACTGGAAACGCACCTCCCCCACCAGTCGCGGGGTCACCCACACGGCGCCGCGCGCGTCGGCGGTGGGAATGGCCTCCACGAACGGCGAGGTGCGCCGCCGCAACCGGTCGAGGGACGCGGTCAGCGTGGTGAGGGTGCGGTCGTCGAACCCGGAGCCGACGCGCCCGACGAACACGAGGTCGTCGCCCTCGTACACCCCGAGCAGCAGCGCACCGAAGGTGTCCGACCGGGCACCCTGACCGGGCCGGTATCCGCCGACGACGACCTCCTGGGTGAGCCAGTTCTTCGCCTTGATCCACGCGGTGCCGCGCTTGCCCGGCAGATACACCGAGTCGCGCCGCTTGGCGATCACCCCTTCCCAACCGCGGTCGAGGCTCTCCTCGAGGGCCTCGGTTCCGCCGCCCGGCAACGTCTCCGGCACCTCCAGTCCGGGCGCGGCCGCACCCAGCAGTTCGAGCACCCGCCTGCGGTCGCTGTACGTCTTGCGGAGCAGGGAGACTCCGTCGAGATAGAGGATGTCGAACACGAGGAAGGTGGGCCGGCCACCGGACTGCAGCAGCGGAAAACTCGACACACCGTGCGGGTCGAAGGTGACGATCTCGCCGTCGAGGACCGCGTCGTGACCGTCGAGGATCTGTGCGAGAACCCCGAGCGACGGATAGTCCGCGGTGATGTCACGACCCGACCGGGAACGGATGCGCAGTCCGCCGTCGTGGACCTCGACGATGGCGCGGATGCCGTCCCATTTGCCTTCGAACGCCCAGTCCCGTTCCTCGAGGCCGCTCACGTCGCCGAGGGTCGCGAGCATCGGCGCGAGGTCGCGAGGGAACGGCCCGGACGGCGACGGCGTCTGATCCTTCATCAGGTGCGCGAGCCACTGGGTACCTTCGGTGCGGATCAGGGCATAGCGACCCTGCACGCGACGGCCCTGCAACTGCACGATGACCTCGTCGTCCCGCCACTTCTCCGCCACATAGGTGCCGGTGTCCCACACCGTCATCGTGCCGGCGCCGTACTCGCCCTTCGGGATGGTGCCGTGGAACGTGAGGTATTCGAGCGGGTGGTCCTCGGTGCGGACCGCCAGGTGGTTGCGGCCGGTTTCGTCGGGCAGGTTCTTCGGCACCGCCCACGACGCCAGCACGCCGTCGCGTTCGAGCCGCAGGTCGTAGTGCAGCCGCCGGGCATTGTGCTCCTGGATCACGAACCGGTCGCCGGGACCACCGGCGGCAACCGTATCCGGCACCGGTTCGGGCGTGCGTGACGCGTCGCGTTTGCCGCGGTACTCGGCCAGCGCGTCCGCCCGATCCTGGCCGGGCAGCGGCGGATCCAGCCCCTCGAGCAGATCACCGTCGGCCTCGACACGGGCGAGCACCTCGTCGAACCGCAGCTGCGACAGACCGGGGTCCTCGAGCTCCTCCCAGGTGCGCGGCGCCGCGACCCAGGGCTCGTCGCGACCGCGCAGCGAATACGGCGCGACCGTCGTCTTGGCGGCGTTGTTCTGGCTCCAGTCGACGAAGACCCGGCCTCCCCGAGCGGCTTTCGCCATCGTCGCGGTCACCAGGTCGGGGTGCAGCTTCTCGAGATTCGTCGCGACGGTCCGCGCGACGGTCGACGCCCCGTCCGACTGCAGCGGCCGATCCAAGGGGACGTAGAGGTGAATTCCCTTGCTGCCGCTGGTCACCGGATACGCCGTCCATCCCAGTTCGGCGACCGTGTCGCGCACGAGGCGCGCCACCTGCGCACAGTCCGCCAGCCCGACACCCTGGCCGGGATCGAGGTCGAACACGATGCGCGTCGCGGCGCCTCGCGTGTTACCGGCGAAACGCCACTGCGGGACATGCAGTTCCAGCGCACCCTGCTGCCCGAGCCACGCGAGGGAGGCCACCGAATCGAACAGTGGATAGGTGACGGTGCGCTGCTTGTGGTGCAGCGTCCGGCGGTCGAGCCAACCGGGGGCGTGCGCCGCCAGATTCTTCTCGAAGAACGACTGGTCGTCCACGCCGTTCGGCCAGCGCTTGCGGGTGCCGGCACGACCGGCGACGTGGGGCAGCATCGCGTCGGCGATCGCCACGTAGTAGTCGATCACCTCACCCTTGGTGGTACCGGTGCGGGGGTAGAGCACCTTGTCGAGGTTGGTCAGCTTCAGGCGACGGTCCCCGAACGTGCGGGTCGGCATCACCTCATTGTGCCAATCGTTCGCGTTGATCTTGCTGGATCGGGACGGGGAAGGCAGTATTGCCCGCGTGTTGTCCCCGCTGCGACGCCTGCGCGCTGCGGCGGTGATCATTGCCGTCGCGGCGATTCCGGCCGCCTGCACCGCATCGCCGGAACCGGATCCGGTCCCCGCCACCGCCACGTCGCTCGCACCGGCGACGACCCGGATCCCACCCACCGACGCGATCGACGACTGCGGACCCGGCTCCCGCACCACCCACACCGACGGGGTACTCACCCTCGCCACCGACGATCCCGCCTACGCTCCGTGGTTCGTCGACGACGATCCCGCCAACGGCCGGGGGTACGAAGGTGCGGTCGCCGCCGCGGTCGCGGAAAGACTCGGCTACACCCCCGAGCAGGTCCGCATCGAGCGGGTCGGCTTCAACGAGATGATCGCGCCCGGGGACAAGTCCTTCGACGCGGCGCTCGGACAGGTCACGATCGTCGACACCCGCCGCGACGCGGTGGACCTGTCGTCCCCGTACTACGCGGTCGGGCAGGCGATCGTGGCGCGACAGGGCAGCCCCGCGGCAGCCGCCACCTCGCTGGCGGACCTGTCCGGGATGAAACTGGGTGCGCAACAGGGTTCGACGAGCCTGCTCGCCATCACCGACACCATCCACGCCGACGCCGAACCCGTGGCCTTCGAGACCACCGACGACGCCAAGTCCGCCCTCGCGGCCGGGACGGTCGACGGAATCGTGGTGGATCTTCCGACGGGGTTCCAGATCACCGAGCAGATTTCCGGCACGGTGGTCGTCGGTCAGTTCCCGCGGCCCAACGAGGTCACCGAGTTCTTCGGAATGGTGCTCGAGAAGGACAGCCCGCTCACGCCGTGTGTGTCGGCCGCGATCGACAGCCTCTACGCGGACGGGACGCTCGACGAGTTCGCGACGCAGTGGCTCGCCGGAACCGGCGGAGCGCCCGTCCTCGAATAGTCGTCAGCCGTAGAGTTCCGCGAATTTCCGCAACGACGCCTCGAGATCGCCGCGCAGAGTGCGCGCGACACCCGACCCGATCGGCCCGAACAGCGGAGCCCCGCCGAGGTCGATGTTCAGCGACAGGTCCGACCCGCCGGCGGTTCCGGTGACGGTGAGCAGCAGCCGAAACTTCGTTCCGCCCTTGCCGTTTCCGCGCAGCACCAGATGGTGCGGGGCATCGATCTCCTCGACCTTCCACGCGACCCGGTTACGCAGTCCCTTGACGGACACCACGGATTCGGCGGTCGTGCCCACCGTCAGCTCCTCGGGCAGCTCGCTGCGCCAGCCGTCGTGGATGGTGAGCCACTCGTCGAATCGGTGCAGGTCCGACGCGGTGGCCCAGGTTCGTTCCGGATCGAGCGGGACGCGGGTGGTGACCTCGAGTTTCGCCATGTGCGGAAGCGTAGACACCGATCCGGCCGCCTCGCCAGCCCGCTTCGCGGATCACCGTTTCGTGTCGGCCCGTGGCATTACGCTGCGAGCACGCGACCGGCCGACGATCGACGCGCCGAGTACGAATTCGCTCACGCTGCAGTCCGAGCGGATTCCGACACGGCGAGTGCATTCGGGGCCGGCCGGAGATACAGCAGTGGGCCCGCTCGGCATCCCGCGAGAAATTCCGCCGAGCGGCTCGAACTCGCTCTCCGCTTCGCACGTTTCGCGCCGCCCATCGGTGCATCCCGGCGGATCCACGGCCTTCGACTGGTCGCCACGGACGTCGATTGGGCCACGGGACGAGGACCCGAGATCCACGGACCCGGTGAAGCACTGCTGATGGCGATGACCGGTCGTTCCGGCGTCGCCGACGAACTCGACGGTCCCGGAGTGGCGACACTGCGTTCCCGGATCGAACCCCGAATCTGACACCGAAGAAAAATTCCCACACCTCCGCGCTTCGACATGGCACACTGGGCGCCCGGAGCAGCCGAACTCGACCGGAAAGGAACTCCGATGCACACCGCTTCGCACTCGCAGCGCATGTCGCAGAAGAAGATTCGTTTCCTGGATCGAGTTCTCGAAAATTCCGGTCCGAACACCGGAGTCCGCGTCCACTGACGCCCCACCTCGGGGCGTGTGCGCCCCGAGCTTTCGCCACCGTCACGGTGACCATCGGCCGATCTCGGCCGTCGCGGGACCATCACGCCTCGACGATCACCACTTACATTGTGAGAGAACGAGGTTGTCGATTGCCATGCGCCGCTCACCCACCGCCGTGACCACGTACCTGGCCGAGCACCCGCCGACCGCCGACGACGAGGACTGGTCGGCCGCCGCCTGCCGCGGCGACGGGCACCCGGACCGCTGGTTCCCCGACCCGAGCGAGTCGTTCGACTACGCGGCCGAGGTCTGCGGCCGCTGCCCCATCGCCGCGGCATGCGGCAGCTACGCAATCGCGACCGCCCAGACCGGCGTGTGGGGAGGACGAGAATACCGCCGCGGCAAGATGATTCGCTGACCGCCCGGTCTATCGCTTCGGGCTGCCCCACTCGCCCTCGACCGCGGTGAGCCACCGTTCCACGCGCTCGATGGTTTCGGCGTGGCCGAGGGTGAAGCCGAGCGATTCCTCCATCACGACGACACGGGACAGACTGGTCGTGAGGACCGACGCGACGACGGGCGGAAAATCCTCGTGCGCAACGCCGTACCGGTCGAGCAGCACCTCGATCGCATCCGCCTGGTCGCGCCGGAACCGCTCGGAGTAGTCGGCGAGGAGTTTCCGCAGCGCGGGCCGGTGTCGCGACATCGCCATGAACTCCATCGTCAGCGCCACCCCGGACGGGTCGCTGCTGAACCGCCACAGCGCCCACAGCGGCTGCGGTGATGCCAGCGCTTTCCTCTGCATCTCGAGGCCCTGGTCGGCGCGACGGCGGAACACCTCTTCGAGCAACTCGTCCATGTTCACGAAGTAGTAGTGCACGAGCTGCGGTTTGAGGCCGGCCTGCTCGGCGACGCGGCGGGACGAGACGGCCGCATAGCCGTACTCGAGCATGACCTTCTCTGCGGCGTCCAGCAGGACCGTCCGATTCTTCGCATCGGGAGCCCCGATCCTGCGCGGCGAGGGCATGCGCGCTGTCCACCTCCACAATTCGAACGGGTCGCCGTTGTTGCCGGGTCATCCTATCGCTCCGAAAACGATGCGACCTCGGCCGAAGGCACGCATCGTCACGGAGGCACATTCGACACGGAGCCCGCCTGCGCATGCCCCGGCATCGCATCAGCTCGAGGCGCGTACCACCAGCTCCACGGGCAGCCGCATCGACTCGGCGTCACCGTCGCGAACCAGGTCGAGCAGGCGGCGGACGGCCGCGACCCCGATGTCGTGCGCGGGCGAGCGGACCGTGGTCAACGGAACCGGCAGCTGCGCGACGACGGGAATGTCGTTGTAGCCGACGACGGCGAGATCGTCCGGGATGGACAGCCCGAGGTCGCGGGCGACGCCGAGGATGCCGATGGCGATGGTGTCGCTGACCGCGAAGATCGCGCGGGGCCGGTCGGTCCGGTCGAGCAGCGCCCTGCCCGCTTCCACACCGCCGGAGACGTCGAAGCTCGACGGGACGATCCGGTCGGCCGAAACCTCCACCGACGCCTCGCGCAAGGTGTCGAGGAAGCCGTCGCGCCGATCCCGGGCCGTGCTCGCATGGTCGGGACCGGCGATGATCGCGAGGTCGGTGTAGCCGCGATCGAGCAGGTGCCGGGCGGCGAGCGCTCCGCCGCGGTAGTCGTCACCGACGACGAACGGCAGTCCCGCGTCGGCGTGCCGGGTCACGGTCAGGATCGGCAGCTGCCCGAGCCCCAGGGACTCGACGAACGGGCGTCCGGGAATGTGCAGGCTGCTCAGCAACAGTCCGTCCACCTGCCGCCCGACCAGCAGGGTGATCGCACGGCGCTGCGCCTCGAGGTCGTCGGGCGGGCTCGACAGCAGGACCGAGTACCCGGCCTTCGTCGCGGCTTCTTCGATGCCCTGGTAGGTCGTCGCGACCACCCCGTCGGTCAGCCGCGGCATGACGACGCCGAGCGTGGTCGTCTTGCGGGTGCGCAGGCTCGCCGCCCACAGATTCGGCCGGTAGCCGAGCTCGGCCGCGACCTCCCGCACTCGCAGGGCCGATTCGGACCAGCCGTCGACGGGTTCGGGTTGGCGCAGCACGCGGGAGGCCGTCGAGACGTGCACGCCGGCACGCTCGGCGATCTCCTTGAGCGTCGGCGCACGGTCGGGACGGGACATTCGGCTCTCCTGCTCGTTTCGCATCGAGTTCGAGTTCCGGGTTGACGAGCCCGGAGCACGCCCCTTAGCGTAGGGCACGCAATCGTTCGTGCAAACGTTCTCGCAAACGTTATGACAAACGTTCCTCGACCCCCGGAGAGAGTCATGTCCAACCCCCAGTCGCTGACCCAGCTCTTCGCCCTCGACTCCCTGCTCGAGCAGGAGGAGATCGACATCCGCGACACCGTTCGCAAGTTCGGCAACGAACGCATCCGTCCGCACGTGGCCCAGTGGTTCGAGGAAGCGAAGATCCCGGCACGTGAGCTGGCGAAGGAACTCGGGCAGCTCGGCGTGCTCGGCATGCACCTCGAGGGTTACGGCTGCGCCGGCATGAGCGCCACCGCCTACGGCCTGGCCTGCCTCGAGCTCGAGGCCGTCGACTCCGGTATTCGCAGCCTCGTCTCGGTGCAGGGCTCGCTGGCGATGTTCTCCATCCACCACTGGGGCAGCGAGGAGCAGAAGCAGGAATGGCTCCCCCGCATGGCCGCCGGCGAGGCCATCGGCTGCTTCGGCCTGACCGAGCCGGACTTCGGCTCCAACCCGGCCGGGATGCGCACCAACGCCAAGCGCGACGGTGACGACTGGATCCTCAACGGCACCAAGATGTGGATCACCAACGGGTCCGTTGCCGACGTCGCCGTCGTGTGGGCTCAGACCGACCTCGAGGAGGGCGCCAAGGGCATCCGCGGCTTCGTCGTCCCCACCGACACCCCCGGCTTCTCCGCCCCGGAGATCCACTCCAAGCTGTCGCTGCGCGCCTCGGTCACCTCGGAACTCGTCCTCGACGGCGTGCGCCTGCCGGCCTCGGCGATGCTGCCGAAGGCCAAGGGCCTGCGCGGACCGCTGACCTCTCTCGGCGAGGCCCGCTTCGGCATCGTCTTCGGTGCGATCGGCGCGGCCCGCGACTGCCTCGAGACCGCGATCGAGTACTCGCAGTCCCGCGAGGTGTTCGACAAGCCGCTCGCCGGCTACCAGCTCACCCAGGCCAAGATCGCCGACATGGCGCTCGAGGTCGGCAAGGGCCATCTGCTCGCCTACCACCTCGGACGGATGAAGGACCGCGGCGAGATCGCCCCCGAGCAGGTCAGTCTGGGCAAGCTCAACAACGTCCGCGAAGCCATCGCGGTCGCCCGCGAGTGCCGGACCATCCTGGGTGCGAACGGCATCACCCTCGAATACCCCGTCATCCGGCACGCCAACAACCTCGAATCGGTGCTGACCTACGAGGGCACCTCCGAGGTCCACCAGCTGACCATCGGCAAGGCCCTGACCGGAGAGGCAGCCTTCCGGTGACAGGGGCATTGGAGGGGCTGGTGATCGCCGACTTCGGTCGCGTGCTCGCCGGCCCCTACGCCACGATGCTGCTCGCCGACCTCGGGGCGGAGGTCGTCAAGGTCGAACGCCCGGGCTTCGGCGACGACACCCGACACTGGGGTCCGCCGTGGGTCGGCGACGAGTCGACGTACTTCCTGGGTGTCAACCGGAACAAGCGGTCGGTGTCGATCGACCTGACCACCGAGGCGGGGCTCGACGAGGCCCGTAACCTCGTCGCCCGCGCCGACGTCGTCGTCGAGAACTTCCTGCCCGGCACGATGAATCGGCTCGGCCTCGGCTACGAGCAGGCCCGCGAACTCAACCCCGACATCGTGTACTGCTCGATCACCGGGTTCGGCGGCAACAACAACCTGCCCGGCTACGACCTGCTCATCCAGGCGGTCGGCGGATTGATGAGCATCACCGGGCCCGACCCGGCGACCCCCACCAAGGTCGGTGTCGCGGTCGTCGACGTCATCACCGGAATGCACGCTGCGCTGGGCATTCTCGCCGCGCTCCGGCACCGCGACCGGACCGGTGAGGGCCAGCGCGTCGAGGTGAACCTGCTGTCGTCGCTGCTGTCGGCGCTGGCGAACCAGTCGTCGGGCTATGTGGCGGCCGACGTCGTGCCGAAGGCCATGGGCAACCGGCATCCGAGCATCGCACCCTACGAGGTGTTCAGCACCGCGGACCGGCCGTTCGTCCTCGCCGTCGGCAACGACCGCCAGTTCGCCTCGCTGGTAGAGGTTCTCGGGGCGCCCGAACTCGCATCCGACGACCGGTTCACGACGAACACCGCACGCGTCGCGAACCGCGAGGAACTGACGAAGATCCTCGACGAACTGCTGTCGACGAACACCGCCGACGCCTGGTTCGACGCCCTCACCGCGGCACGCGTGCCGTGCGGGCCGCTCAACGACATCGCCGACGCCGTCGCCCTCGCCGAGCGCCTCGGCCTGTCGCCGGTCGTGTCGATCGACGATCCGGACCGGGACGCTCCGCTCCGCCAGATCGCCAACCCGATCCGGCTCAGCGCCACCCCCGCGACGTACCGCACGGCGCCGCCGCGCCTCGGTTAGATCTCGACAGCTTCTCCTACGCCTTCAACACCGACGCCGGGTGACGGTTCGCGCCGTTTCGCCCGGCGCCGGTGGCGAATGTGCCACAGTCGAATACGCCCCTCGATGTTCCCAACCTATTCGATACGCATGTGCCCGGCGGGCGGGAAAGAGAGAAGACATGTGCACCAGGGTCGTGTGGCCGGATGCGGCGGGATCGGTACTCGTCGGCCGCAACATGGACTATCACCGCGACACGGGGACGAATCTGTGGTCCCTGCCGCGCGGAATCGACCGGCGGGACGGCGTCGGCGGCTCGTTGACCTGGACGTCGAAGTTCGGCAGCGTCGTCGCCGCGGCCTTCGACATGATGACCGTCGACGGCATGAACGAGGCCGGCCTGTCGGGACACATCCTCTGGCTCGCGGAGTCGGACTACGGAACCTACGACCCGTCCCGGCCGGCGCTGAGCATGGCTGTGTGGATGCAGTACTTCCTGGACAACTTCGCCACGGTCGCGGAGGCGGCGGCGTGGATCGAGCAGACCGAGGTGCAGGTCGTTCCTCTCGGCGACCCGGCCACCGGCGAGGTGCCCACGGTGCACCTCGCACTGGACGATGCGACGGGTGATTCGGCGATCGTCGAGTACGTCGACGGCAAGGCCACCGTCTGGCACGACCGCAGCTATCAGGTGATGACGAATTCACCGACCTACGACAAGCAGCTCGAACTGCTCCGCGAGGTCGAGGGATTCGGTGGCGACAAGCCGTTGCCCGGTACCACGGACGCCGCCGACAGGTTCGCCCGCGCCGCCTATTACGTCGGCCGGCTTCCCGAACCCGAGAGCGGGGTGGAGGCCGTCGCCGGGATGTTCAGTGTCATCCGCAATGCGGCGCAGCCGTTCCGGGTTCCGGATCCGGACAAACCCTATGCGTCACAGACGATCTGGCAGACCGTGGGTGACCTGACCGGCAAGCGCTACGTGTTCGCGTCGACGACGCGCCCGAACGTCCTGTGGGTCGACCTCTCCGAGCTGGATTTCACCGAGGGTGCGCCGGCGCGCAAGCTCGATCTGCTCGGCGACACCGCACTCGAGGGTGGGCTCGGCGGCAACGTCACGGATCGGTTCGTCGACACCGCCCCCTTCACGTTCCTCGAACTTCCGGCTGCGCAGTAGGTCCTCGAACTGCCGGTTGCGCAGTGGCAGAACCGGAACAGCAGGGAACCCGCAACGCGACGGTGCCGCGCTCCCGGGTGTGGGAGCGCGGCACCGAAGGGGTTCGCCGCCAGGGTTCTCCTGGGGGCGACTGTCTCTAGTGGGCGACCGCCTTCTCGACACCGACACCGGTGAGCGAGCGGACCTCCATCTCGGCCTGCTTGAACGGATCCTCCACCTTGCGGCGGCCGACGTAGGTGCCGACGATGCCGAGGACGAAGGCCAGCGGGATGGACACGATGCCGGGGTTCGACAGCGGGAACAGCGCGAAGTCGGCGTTCGGGAACATCGACGACGGCTTGCCGGACACGGCCGGGGAGAACACGATCAGCAGCAGGCAGCTGATCAGACCGCCGTAGATGCTGAACAGTGCGCCGGTGGTGTTGAACTTCTTCCAGAACAGCGAGTACAGCAGCGTCGGCAGGTTCGCCGAGGCGGCGACCGCGAACGCGAGGGCGACCAGGAAGGCGATGTTCTGGCCCATCGCCAGGATGCCCAGCACGATCGACATCAGGCCGATGACGACGACGGTGATGCGCGAGACCCGCACCTGCTCGTCCTCGGTTGCGTTGCCGCGCTTGATGACACTGGCGTAGATGTCGTGGGCGAAGGACGCCGACGCGGTGATCGCCAGACCCGCGACGACCGCGAGGATCGTGGCGAACGCGACCGCGGAGATGATCGCCAGGAACAGGGTGCCGCCGAGTTCGAAGGCCAGCAGCGGAGCCGCCGCGTTCTCCTTACCGGGGGCGTTCAGGATGACGTCCGGGCCGACCAGCTTCGCGGCACCGTAGCCGAGGACCAGGGTGAACAGATAGAAGGCACCGATGAGCGCGATCGCCCAGGTCACCGAGCGGCGGGCTTCCTTCGCGGTCGGCACCGTGTAGAAGCGCATGAGCACGTGCGGCAGGCCGGCGGTGCCGAGCACCAGGGCGATACCGAGCGAGACGAAGTCGATGCGGGTCATGTCGCTGATGCCGTACTTCGCGCCCGGAGCGAGGATGTCGCGACCGGCGACCGCCGCGTCCGAGGAGTTCGACGCCATGGCCTGCGCGTCGGCGAGCAGCTGGGAGAAGTTGCCGCGCACGGCGAACAGCACGAGGACGAACATGATCGCGGCGCCGGCGACGAGCAGGACGGCCTTGACCATCTGCACGTAGGTGGTGCCCTTCATGCCGCCGATGAGCACGTACACGATCATGAGCACACCGACGACCGCGACGACGATCGCCTGACCGGCCTTGTCGTGGATGTCGAGCAGCAGCGCGACCAGGCCACCGGCACCGGCCATCTGGGCGAGCAGGTAGAACAGCGAGACCGCGAGGGTGGACAGCGCCGCGGCCATGCGCACCGGCCGCTGCTTGAGCCGGAAGCTCAACACGTCGGCCATCGTGAAACGCCCTGTGTTGCGCAGGAGTTCGGCGACGAGCAGCAGCGCGACGAGCCACGCGACGAGGAAGCCGATGGAGTACAGGAAGCCGTCGTAGCCGTACACGGCGATGGCACCGGCGATTCCGAGGAACGACGCGGCCGACAGGTAGTCACCGGCGATCGCGAAACCGTTCTGCGGGCCGGAGAACTGGCCGCCGCCGGTGTAGAAGTCCGAGGCCTTCTTGGTGGTGCGGCTGGCCTTGATGACCAGGCCCATGGTGACGACGACGAACGCGACGAAGATCGCGATGTTGATCAGCGGGTTGCCGACATCGGCGGTCCCACTCTGCGCGAGAACGGTCACTGTGCCGGTCCTTCCAGCTCTTCACGGATCGCGGCGGACCGAGGATCGAGCTCGCGTCCTGCGAATTTCACGTAGAGGGCGGTGATCACGAACGTCGTCACGAACTGACCGAAGCCCAGGATCAAGCCGAGATTGATGTTGCCGATCACCTTCGTCGCCATGAAGTCGGCGGCGTACGTCGCGAGCAGCACGTAGACCCCGTACCAGGCGAGGAAGAACACCGTCACCGGGAACACGAACCGCCGCAACCGGCTACGCAATTCCTGGAATTCCGGGCTCGCTTGCATGGCTACGAAGTCCTGGGGTGTGGGTTCGCGCCGTACCGGCGCGTCGAGCCCACTCTTGACTGTGGTCACTGCCGACTCCTCGGTTTGTGAGTTGTAGTGAGAACAGACGGTAATGAGACGACGGTCACACGCATAAGGAGTGCGGTCCGATCGCACGCCGAGCTGTCGTGTCGTGCGCCGAGCGGTCGACTCACCGCGACGAACGGCGCGTCCGATCCCCCGAAACGGATTTATCGGCACCGGACGTGCCCGCACCGAATGCGCCGATCTCACGGTCGCGGCCCATGCCGAGCCGTTCCGGGACGTGCATGCGCGAGAAGGTGCGCCCCACATCCGCGGGAACCGACCGGCGGGTGGCGAGGGAGACCAGCACCATCGCCAGGAACGCCAGCGGCACACTCACCGCGGCCGGGTAGCCGACGAGCACCGCCGGCCAGCCGCCGCGATCCGGATCGATGGGGGCGAGCACCACCACCATCGCGGCGGTCCCGGACACCAGCCCGCCGAGCACCATCCCCGCGGCGGCCCCGGCCGCGGTGAGGCCCCGCCACCAGATACCCAGGATCAGCAGCGGGCACAGCGTCGACGCCGCCACCGCGAACACCAGGCCCACCGAACGCGACAGGTCCAGCGACGTCACCGACAGCGACAACGCGAGCGGCACGATCCCGGCGAGCACCGCCGCGATCCGGAAGTCCCGGACCCGGCCGCGCAGCACATCCGTCGACAGCACGCCCGCGACGCTGACCAGCAGGCCCGACGACGTGGACAGGAACGCAGCGATCGCACCCGAGGCGACGAGCGCGGCCAGCAGCTGCCCACCCCACCCGCTCAGCACCGATCCGGGCAGCAGCAGAACCGCCGCGTCCGAGCGTCCGGTGATGAGCAGCTGGGGCACATACAGTCGCGCGAAGACGCCGAGCAGCGTCGGGAACAGGTAGAACATGCCGACCAGGGCGATCACGGCGAGCGAGGTCATCCGCGCGGTGCGGCCGTCGGGGTTGGTGTAGAACCGCACGAGCACGTGCGGCAGGCCCATCGTGCCGAGGAACGTCGCGAGGATCAGCGAGTACACCTGGAACATCGGGTAGTCCCCGCCGAATCCGTTTCCGGGTGAGGCCCACGAGTCGTTGTCCGGCGGCGCACCCGCAACGACCGGAACGGGCGAGCCGGCGGCGAGCACGAGCTCGGTTCCCGACGACAGCTCGTGCTGGCCCGGCGCGAGCAGCACCGGACCGGCGACCGGCCGGCCGTCGATGTGCCCGGTGACGTCGACCTGCAGCGGCTCCCCCACCTGCACGATCACATCGGTGGTGATGTCGACGGTGGTGCGATCGGTGACGGTCGGCGGCACCGCCTCGGTCAGGACCCGGTCGTGGGCGAGGAAATGCAGGGTGAGTACCAGCGCCGGCAGCGCGACCGCGGTGAGCTTGAGCCAGTACTGGAACGCCTGCACGAACGTGATCGACCGCATGCCGCCGCCGACGACGTTGCCGACGACGATCGCCCCGACCGCGGCCACGCCCACCCACTCGGGCAGCCCCAGCAGGATGTTCAGCGTCAGTCCCGCCCCCTGGAACTGCGGCACCAGGTACAGCACGCAGATGACGGCGACGACGATCATCGCGAGGGTGCGCACCCAGCGCGTGCCGAGCCGGAACTCGGCGAAGTCCGGCACCGTGTAGGCGCCGGACCGGCGCAGCGGTGCGGCGACGAACAGCAACAGGCCCAGATAGCCTGCGGCGAAGCCCACCGGATACCACAGGGCGTCGGCGCCGTACTTCGCGACGAGCCCGGCGACACCGAGGAACGATGCGGCGGACAGGTATTCCCCCGCGATCGCCGCGGCATTCCAGCGCGGCCCGACCGTGCGCGACGCGACGAGGAAGTCGGAGGTCGTGCGTGCCAGGCGGACGCCGTAGATGCCGATCGCGACGGTCGCGGCGGCAGCGGCGATCAGGCCGACGACGGTGAGAACGGGAATCGAACCGGTGCCCATCGCGGCTCAGTCGTCGGTCAGGTCGGTGAAGTCCTGCTCGTTGCGTTCGGCCAGCCGCACGTACAGCCACGAGATGCCGAGCAGCACCGGATAGCCGACGACACCGAGCAGCAACCACGGCAGCCGCAGCCCCAGCAGCGTCACCTCCGCGAGCGAGGGAACCAGGGCGAACAGCACCGGCAGCGCCCCCAGCAAACACACCGCGACGAGCGCGAGCCGCAACGCCAGCCCGAGCTGCGCCCGGACGAGGCCGCGCACCATCGCGTCGCCGATCTGCGTCTGCTGCTGCACCTCGACGCGGGTGCGGACCATGCGGGCTCCGCGCCGCTGCGCGAGCACCACCCGTTCCCGCGGCGGCGGACCGGCGGTGCTCATCGGGCCGTCCAGGTCTGCATGGGACCGCGGATGAGCCGGTCCTTGAGTTCCCGGGTGTGGCGGCGGCTGACCGGAAGCTCCACCGGCTGCTGGTCCCCCTCCGGCCGCAGGCACACCACCAGGCCGGATCCGACACTGCGGATGCCCGTCACCAGCGGCAGCGCCACCAGGTACGACCGGTGTACCCGCAGGAATCCGGCGTCCGCCCAGCGGCTCTCGAGCGTCGAAATGGGGATGCGCACCAGGTGGGAACCGGTCGCGGTGTGCAGGCGCGCGTAGTCGCCGTCGGCCTCGACCCACCGCACCGACGACCGCGGCACCAGCGTCGTGACCCCGCCGAGTTCGACGGGAATCACCTCGTCGGACGACGACGGAGCGCCGCCCTGGTCGCTGCTGCTGCGGCGGCGTTCGGCGATCCGTCGCACCGCCTCGGCGAGCCGTTCCTCGCGCAGCGGCTTGAGCAGATAGTCGACCGCACCCAGGTCGAACGCCGCGACCGCGCGGTCGTCGTGCGCGGTCACGAACACCACCGACGGTGGCTGCGCGAAGTTGCGGAGGATCCCCGCGAGCTCGAGGCCGTCGAGCCCGGGCATGTTGATGTCGAGGAAGACCGCGTCGATGCCACCGTCGCGCAGCAGCCGCAGCGCGGTGGTCGCGTCGCCCGCGGTATGAACCGAGCCGATCTCGTCGCGCCGGCGCAGCAGGTAGGCAAGCTCGTCGAGGGCAGGCGGCTCGTCGTCGACCGCCAGCACGGTGAGGGACTCCGGATTGTCGTTCACAACGGAATCATCGTGCCATGCCCCGCCGCCGGTCACGGTCGGATCCCCGGCCGGAACTTCGGCACCCGCATGCTGACCTTGGTGCCGGCGCCCGGTGCGGTCTCGACGACCAGGCCGTAATCGTTGCCGAACGCCGCCCGCAATCGGTCGTCGACGTTCGCCAGGCCCACGTGCGCGGACTCCTTGACACCGCTGTCCTCGCGGTCGGCGACCGCGTCGAGCGAACCCGAGCGCAGGAGTTCCGGGTCCATGCCGATGCCGTCGTCCTCGACACTGATGACGCAGTCGGTGCCCTCGTCGGCGGCGACGATGCTGATGGTGCCGGCGCGCGTCGGTTTCCCGGCGATCCCGTGCCGCACCGCGTTCTCCACCAGCGGCTGCAACGCGAGGAACGGCAGCACTACCCCCAGGACCTCGGGGGCGATCTGCAACCGCACGTCGAGCGCGTTGCCGAACCGGGCACGCTCGAGCGTGAGATACCGGTCGATGTTGCGCAGCTCGTCGGCGAGCACCGTGTACTCGCCCGCGGAACGGAACGAGTACCGAGTGAAGTCCGCGAACTCGAGCAACAGTTCGCGGGCCCGGTCCGGGTCGGTGCGCACGAACGAGGCGACCGTGTTGAGCGCGTTGTAGATGAAGTGCGGGCTGATCTGGGCGCGCAGCGCACGAACCTCCGCGCGGTCCAGCCGCGCGCGGGACGCGTCGAGCTCGGCGAGTTCGATCTGGCTGCACGCGTATCCCGCGACCTCGGCGAGCACCCCGAGCATCGCCGGGCCCGGTTCGGTGGTGGTGACGACGCCGAGCACCCCGACCACGCCGACGCCGTCGATGATCAGCGGCTGGGCGATCAACGCCCGCGCCGCGAGCTCTTCGGGTCCGCGCACCAGATCGCCGTGGCCGACGAGCACGCGACGCTCCCCCTCGATCGCGCGGATAGCTGCGTCGTGCATCTGGTCGGCGAGTCCCTCGTACAACCCGTGCCATGCGAGCCGGTTGCCGTCGGCGTCGAGCAGTGCCACGGCCTGCGCGCCGGTGAGGGTCCGCAGGTGCGGCGCGGCCTCCTGCGCGGAGGTCGCGTCGAGTCCGCGGCGCAGCGGTCGCGCGGCGAGCGAGGCGGTGTGCAGCGTCGCGTGCACGGCGCGTTCGGCGGGGGTGGTGACGACGCGACGGGTCCGTGCCCACACCGCGGCGATACCGCCGGCGAGGAGCGCGGCCACCACGACGAGCGCGACGACGACAGTGCCGGTCACTGCTCACCCCACCGGGCCGGGCGCTGCAGACGTGGATGTTCGAACAGGCGTGGATGCTCGAACAGGTCGGTCGCGATCATGCATACAAAGCTAGAACCTCGGACGCCGCGGACCGCCGCAACGCGTCAGGCGGGTCGTGCCCGCGCGGAACCGACGAGCGGCACCGGTTCCCTCATCGGCGCCAGCGCTCCCACCGAGAAGGTCCTTCGACGCTGCAGCACGGTGCCCACCGGCCGCACCGCGAACGTGACGGCGACGTCGCACTCTCCGAAGCGCAGGGCGGTCAGCGCACCGGATTCGACGACCGCGACGACACCGTGGAGGTCGTATTCGACGGTCAGGTCGAGGTCGACGCGACCGACGAGCACGCCGTCGAGGCTCAGTTCGACGGACGGATGCCGGCTCGCCGTGATCCGCGTGCTGTCCAGCGACACAAGCTGTTTCGTGCCGGTGAGGGACGTGGTGGCCGCGTCACGCAACCGCCGGTAGCGCTGCCGGCCCTGCGCGAACAGGTCGTCGAGGCCGACCTCGAGGATGTCGGCGATCGCGGCGGCCACCTCCGCATCGACGGCGGTGAGCACATCCGGGGGGATCGCGTTCAGCGCCCTCACCGCGGCACGGACAGCGCCGAACCGGCCGAGGACGTCGGCCACCGCCGCGGCCGACCGGTCCGGAGGAACGCCCGGCAGCAACACGGTGCGCGCGGTGATCGCGTTCGGATCGGTCATGAGTTGTCTCCTGTCGTCCGGATGTCCCACGAGCGGGCCCGGAAGTCGATCCCCACCGTCGGTCCCTCCCGGTCCTCGACCGTGGTCCGCGGATTCCGGTCGCGCCGGACGACCGCACGCACCTCCGGAGTCCTGTGCCGAGTCCGGCGTTCACCCGGCCGGCGAAGTCGCGTCACGAGCACCGCTGCGGCAAGTGCCCCTGCCCCGGCGCCGAGTCCGGTCAGTGCCACTGTGGCCGTGTTCTTCGGAGGATCGGCGGGAGCAGGCGGGTCCGGCGGCGAGGCCACGGTGATCGGCGATCCGGCCGATGCCGTGACCGTTTCGGTGACCGCGCGCGGTGGCTGCGCCCGGTTCTCCGTCACGGACCCGGTGACGGTTTCGGTTGCGGTTCCGCCCACTTCGACTGTCTCGGTGACGCTTTCGGTTCTCGTCTCGTACACCGTCGAGGTCTCGTACACCGTCTCGTAGACCGTCGTGGGCACGTACACCGTCTCGTAGACCGTCGTGGGCACGTACACCGTCTCGTAGACCGTCGTGGGCACGTACACCGTCTCGTAGACCGTCGTGGGCACGTACACCGTCTCGGTCACCGTGGTGGTCGACACGATCTCGCTGTCGCAGCACGAACCCGAGGTGTACACCGAGCCCGGGTCCGGCGATGCTTCGCCACGGGTCGACCCGAGGAACACGAGACCGAGCGCAACCGCGCCCATGCAGATGCCGGCAGCCGCTCCGCGCCGCCCACCCGCCGCCCCCGTATTTCGCATGTTCCCAGAGTCTTCCGGCGACGTCCGGGACGCACGCGTAGTGCACTACCCGATTTCTGCCGGGCCGCTCACGTCCGGCCGCGGCGGTCGATCCGTTCCTCCGCGGCGGCCTCCTCGACGTCGAGGCTTTCGAGTTCGATGCGGAGGGTTTCGTCGTCCAGGGTTCCCTCGTCGCGCGCGGCGATCAGGGCGGTGCGCTGGGCACGCAGGATCGAGCGCCGGAATTCGTCGAACAGTGCGCTCGCGTCGAGGTTGCGGTCGTCCTCGTTCTCCGATTCGACGGCCTGGGCGTCGACGCGGGCCTGGATGGATCGGCGCACCCGTTCGAGGATGCGGCGCACGGACTCGGCGTCGAACCCGGACGGCGGGTGCTCCGCGAGGTTCCGGAGTTCGCCGTGGGCGGCGGTTTCGACGATGGATCGGGCGAGGGCGCGCTGCTCCTCGTTGCGGAGCCGCTCGTACGGGTCGTGCACGTCGAGCCTGCGGATCAGGGCGGGCATGGTCGCACCCTGGATGAGCAGGGTTCCGACGGCGACGACCAGCGCGATGAGGTGGATGATGTCGCGACCCGGGAACGGTTCGCCGGACTCGAGTACGAACGGGATACCACCGGCGGCGGCGAGGGTCACCACACCGCGCATCCCCGCCCACGAAACGACCAGGTGTTCGCGGAAACTCAACCGGTCGCGGCCCAGCCGGACCAGCCCGATGTCGCGGGTGACGCGGCGGCGTCCCCAGTTCAGCAGACCCCACGCGGGCCGCACCGCCATGACCACGACGAGCACCGCGAGCGCGTACAGCAGCGCGAGAGCGACGTCGTAGCCGTGGTCGGTGACGTCGTCGAGCACGAACTTCAGCTGCAGTCCCATGTACGCGAAGACGAACATCTCGAGCAGGAGATCCAGGCTCTCCCACACGTAGCGTTCCTGGATCCGCGTGTTCACCGATGCGTCGGTGGCGCGGTGCCCCATGTACAGGCCGGCGGCGACCACAGCGAGCACCCCGGACGCGTGGATCTCCTCGGCCGCGAGATAGGCGGTGAACGGAAGTACCAGTCCCAGAGACGTTTCCAGTGGTGAGTGGTACATGCGGAGCCGAACCTGATGCACGACCACCGCGAGCACGAGTCCGACGGCGACACCGCCGGCCACCTCGTAGCCGAAGAACATGACCGGAGAGTCGAAGTACACCCGGGTGCCGGCGACCGTCGACACCGCGACCGTGAACAGGGTCAGGGCGGTCGCGTCGTTGACGAGCCCTTCCCCGGTGAGTACCGCGATGACCCGTTTCGGCAGTCCGAGTTTCTGCCCGACGGCGACGGCACTGACCGCGTCGGTGGGGGCGACGACCGCACCGAGCACCAGTGCGGCGCCGAACGTCAGCTGCGGGACGAGCCATTCCGCGAAGAACGCCACCGCGAAGGCGGTCGCGAGGACGGTGACGATGCCGAGCCGCAGGATCGGCGACAGGTAGCGCCGGAAGGTGGGAACGGAGAACCGCAGCGCGGCCGAATACAGCAGCGGCGGAAGCACGACACCGAGAATCACCTCGGGTTGCAGTTCCAGCCGGGGCAGTCCAGGGATGAACGACGCGGCCGCACCGATCGCGACGAGCACCAGCGGCGCCTGCAGATTGCGCCGGGTCGCCAGTCCGGTGACGGCGATCGCCGCGATGACGACGAACAGTATCCAGGTCCCGTTCACGGCAACGATTCTGCTCTGCCACGCGCGGCGATGGCGGTCGGTCGTTTCGGTCAGGACGCCGGATCGGGAGTATTCGCGCAGCTAGCGGACACGCGCACCCGTCCGTACGTGTGCACGTGTCCGACCGCTGCGCGGCTCACGCGCGCCGGTCGATTCCGGCGCACGCGAGCCATGTCGGATCAGGCAGTGCCGAGGGCGTTCTTCGCGGCGTTCTCCGCCGCATCGACCTGGCCGGAGAACTTGCCACCGGTCTTGTCGTCCGCCAGGTCGCCGACCTTCTCGATCGCCTGGTTCACCACGTCGGGGTGATCGGCGGCGAGTTCCTTGCCCTTGTCGACGATGCCCTTCACATTGTCCAAGAAGCCCACGGCATTTCCTTTCGTTCGGGTACCGAGCGAAAGGAAGCCTGCCACACCCGACGCAGGATCTCCGGGAACGCTATCCGGAACCGGGTCCCGGCGGCGGGCCGGGCTGCTCCGTCCCGGGTGGCGGGGTCGGGGGCTGGGCAGGCGGCGCACCCGGCGGCGGTGTGCCCGCGTCCTGGCCACCGGTGGCACCGAGATGCTTCTTCGCCGCGTCCTGCGCCTTGTCGACATGCTGGGCGTACTTGCCGCCGGTCTTCTCGTCCACCTGATCGCCGGCCTTGTCGATGGCCGAACCGACCTTGTCGGGATTCTCGGCGGCGTAGTCCTTGCCCTTGCCGACCAAGCCTTTCAACGTATCCATGAAGCCCATCTGCTGTTCCTTCCGTCGAAGCGGAACGGTTCTTGCCGAGGGTGTTCGCAATACGCCGGTCAGTGTACGCCCGGGAGCAGATCGTCCGGGGCGGCGAACAGGCGGCGGTGCTCGCCGTGCAGACGCCCGGTGACCCACCACGAGACCTCCACCAGGAACACACCGACGGCGCCGCACACGAACGCGATCGTCGTGTATCCGAGGTCCGAGGGGTCCAGCGCGAAGAACTCGCGGCAGAACGGCACCGTGAACAGGATCACGTAGCCGAGCACCGATCCGATCAACAGCACGATCTTCCAAAGCTGATACGGCCGGGCGACGACCGCGAGCACCCACAGCGCGATCATGATCAGGGTGATCAGCGCGGACGTACCGGCCTGGATCTTCTGCTGCTCGGTCTGCTCCGGTCCCCCGTACACGAGCACGTAGCAGACGAACGTCGCGACACCGATGATCACGCCCGACGGAATCGCCAGCCGCATCACGCGGGGCACGAACCCGGACCGGGCACGCTCGTTGTTCGGGGCCAGCGACAGCAGGAACGCCGGGATGCCGATGGTGAACCAGGCGGCGATCGTCACGTGCCGCGGCAGGAACGGATAGGGCAGCGGATCGAAGTCGAACAGCTGCGACAGCACCCCGGAGACCCCGACGAAGAACGCCAGCAGCACCGAGTACACCGTCTTGGTGAGGAACAGGTTGGAAACCCGTTCGATGTTGCCGATGACGCGGCGGCCCTCCCCCACCACGTGCGGCAGGGTCGCGAACTTGTTGTCCAGCAGCACGATCTGCGCGACCGCGCGGGTTGCGGGGCTGCCCGAGCCCATCGCGACTCCGATGTCGGCGTCCTTGAGGGCCAGCACGTCGTTCACGCCGTCGCCGGTCATCGCGACGGTGTGCCCACGCGACTGCAACGCCCCGACCATCGCGCGCTTCTGATCGGGCCGCACCCGGCCGAACGTGGTCGCGGACGCGACGGTCTCGGCGAGCTCGTCGGGGTCCTCGGGGAGGGTGCGCGCGTCGACCGGCCGATCCCCGTTCGAAAGACCCAGCGACGACGCGACCGCGCCGACCGACACCGCGTTGTCACCGGAGATGATCTTGACGTCGACCTTCTGCCCGGCGAAGTACTCGAGGGTGTCCCTCGCGTCGGGCCGCACCCGCTGCTCGAGCACGACCAGCGCACGAGGGGTGACGGTGCCCGGCGCGGCCTCGTCCTCGACGGGACGGTCGCTCTCGGCGAACAGCAGCACCCGCAGCCCCTGCGCGCCGATCTCCTCGGCCTTGCGGGCGGCGTCGGATGCCGGATCGAGCAGCACGTCGGGGGCGCCGAGCAGCCAGTTGCCGTGGGCACCGTAGGACTGGCCGCTCCACTTCTTCGCCGACGAGAACGGGGCGGTCGCGGTCGCCGCACCCCAACCCGGATCGTCGGGCAGGGCCTCCGCGATCGCGGCGACGCTCGCGTTCGGGCGCGGATCGTCGCCGGCCATCGCCGCGAGCGCGGCGCGGACCGTGTTCTCGTCCGCGCCGTCGATCGGCACGATCTCGGCCAGCCGCATCCCGTTCTCGGTGAGGGTTCCGGTCTTGTCCGCGCACACCACGTCGACGCGGGCCAGGCCCTCGATGGCCGGCAGTTCCTGCACGAGACACTGGCGCTGCCCGAGCCGGACCACCCCGACCGCGAACGCGATCGACGTCATCAGCACGAGGCCTTCGGGAACCATCGGCACGAGCGCGGCCACCATGCCGCTCAGCGCGGGACCGAGCGACTCGCCGCTCGAGAACAGCTGGTTGTAGATGATGAGCAGACCCGCCGGGATCATCAGGTAGGTGATGAACTTCAGGATCTTGTTGATGCCGGCCATCAGTTCCGAGTGCACCAACGTGAACTTGCTGGCCTCCTCGGCCAGCCGCGCCGCGTAGGCATCGCGACCGACCTTCGTCGCACGGTAGGCACCACTGCCCGACGCGACGAAACTGCCGGACATCACCGTCGCGCCGGGCGCCTTGTCGACGTTGTCGGATTCGCCGGTGAGCAGCGACTCGTCGAGCTCGAGGCCCTCGGATTCGACGACGACACCGTCGACCACCAACTGGTCGCCGGGACCGAGTTCGATGATGTCGTCGAGCACCACCTCGCGCGGGGCGAGCTCGGCGGACCGTCCGTCGCGCCGTACGACCGGCTTGGTCTGGCTGACGATCGCGAGCTTGTCCAGGGTCCGTTTCGCGCGGATCTCCTGGATGATTCCGATGCCGCTGTTCGCCACGATCAGCAGGCCGAACATGCCGTCGATGATCGAGCCGGTGGACAGCACGATGAGGAACAGCACACCGAGGATCGCGTTGATCCGCGTGAACACGTTCGCGCGGACGATGTCCTTGACGGACCGGGACGCGCGATCGGGAACGTCGTTCGTCTCGCCCCGCGCCACACGTTCGGCGACCTGCTCGGTGGTCAGGCCGCCGGCGACATGGGCGGGATCGGTCACGACCGTCTCACCGGCACCGACGACCGCGGTGGGCTCTTCAACTGACATGAAGAACAGGCTATGCCAGCGCGGGGAAGTTGCGATCGCGCACCGAGCGGCAGGACCGCGTTTCACCCGCGAAGCGGCACGGGTACCCGCGACGGCATGACATCTCTGAAGGCGCTCGCACTGGTCTGCACGCTCAAGCCGTCCCCGGCCGCGTCGAGCAGCGATCTGATCACCGAACACGTCCTCGCCGAGCTCGGCAAGTACGACGTGACCGGTGAGGCGATCCGGCTGGTCGATCTCGACATCCGTCCCGGCGTCGAGGCCGATATGGGGAACGGCGACCGATGGCCGGACGTCCGACGGCGCATCCTCGACGCCGACATCCTGCTGATCGCGACCCCCACGTGGCTCGGCCAGATGTCGAGCGTGGCCAAACGGGCGCTCGAACGACTCGATGCCGAACTCTCCGAGACGGACGACGAGGGCCGCCCGATCCTGTTCGGGAAGGTCGCGGTCGCGGCGGTGGTCGGCAACGAGGACGGGGCACACGCGATCGTGGCGAGTCTGTTCCAGGCGCTCGACGACTGCGGGTACACGATCCCGGCGCAGGGGTGCACGTACTGGAACGGCGAAGCGATGACGCCCGGTGACTACAACGACCTCGACTCCGTGCCCGACGCGGTCGCCTCGGCGACGGCGACCCTCGCCCGCAACACGGCGCATCTCGCCCGCGTACTGCTGAAGGATCCGTATCCGCCGGCCGAGTGAGGACCGGCCCCCGTCACTACTCGCCGGCCCCGCCTTCTTCTCCTGCCCGGCGCGCCGGATCCGTCGCCTCCTGGCCGGCGTCGGTGCCGCTGTCGGGCCGATCCCCGTGATCCGATTCGAGATCGTCGTCCTGCGGGGTTTCCTCGGGGTCGGGTGACACCCGGTGGAAGCCCTCGTCCTCGTCGTGCTTGCCGGACGCGTTCATGTCGCTCCTCCTCACCCCGGGCGCACCGGCGGTGCGCGCCACCTCGAATTTCAGCCCGAAGTTGTCGAACGTGTTCGGCAACGGACGGTCGGGGGCCGGCACCGGATCGGAGACGACCCGGAAGTCCGCAGCGGCGAGCATCCGCGCCAGCAGGGTGCTGGTCACCAGCAGCACGAGGTTGCGGCCGGGGCACGCCGCCGGTCCGGCGCTGAACGGCACCAGTTCCGGACGTCTCTCCGCGCGTCCGTCCAGCCACACCTCGGGGACGAACTCGTCGGCGAACGACACGGTCTCGCCGTCGCGGTGGAAACCGGCGGTGAGGATCATGAATCCGGTGCCGGCGGGAATGGTGAACCGCTCCTGCTCCGGGCCCCACACCGTGTCGCGGGTGGAGTCCCGCAGGATCATCGGCGTCGTCGGCCACAGACGCACCGATTCGAGTACGGCGGCCCTCAGATACGGGTAGGGCTGCGGCTTCTCGGCGTCACCGGCGGCGATCTCCGCGCGTGCGGTCCCGCGCTGCCCCGGGTGACCGGCGAACAGCGCGAGCGTGCGCGCAGCGGCCATGCCCGCGGCGTCGAACGCGAACAGCCAGTGCGGAATCTGACCGACCGGATCGGTCGCACCTCCGGCGGGTAGCGCGGCGAGTGCTCCGGCGAGCGAACCCGGCTCGGCCCGGTCCACGTAGCGATACAGGTCTTCGGTGAAGCGGTCGCGAAGACGGCTCCGCTCGGGAATGAAATAGGACCAGTTCCCGTTCGCGCGAAGCTTTTTCAATCTGTCGGTGATGTCGTTGTCCTCGGCGGCGGAGTCGCCCAGGACGATCCGGCGAACGATGCGCCACCAGGTTCGGGTGAACTCGTCGTTGTCGAGAGTGCCGGTGCGGATCGCCGATTCGAGGAGGGCGACCGCCTCCCGGTCGACGACCTCCACGATCGGTTCGGCCAGGTGATGCAGGGTGTGCGCGGTGTCGAGTGCCTCTTCGTTGAGCCGGCGGCGTTCGGAGCGGATGGAGCCCTGCGAGATGAGCACACCGTGCGGCTGGAACGGCGAGAGTGCACCCTTCTTCTCCCGGGTGGCGGGGTCGAACGGGTCCGGCGAGTCCTCGAGGATCCTGCCGACATCGGCCGGGTCGAGCACGACCGCCAGCCGCCTGCCGGGCAATTCGATCCGCAGCGGCCCGGAGCCGTGTTCCGCACGCAGCCGGCGCAGTGCGTGCACGGCGGACGCGTCGGCGCCGAACCGTTCCAGCAGCGCCATCGACCGGGACCTACGGGCGATCACCCCGGCGGCGACCGACGGGAAGCCGAGGGTCGCGACCAGACGCAGCGCCCGGAGGCCGCTCACGGCCGGGCCGGTCGCGGACGTCGAATGTGCGGTACCTGCGGGTGTCGCCATGACGCACTGGTACCCGCTCCGCCTTCCCGCGAAACGAGCCTGGGTCAGGAAAAGACAAGCACTCTTGACACCGGATGACAAGGATGCTTGACTTCCACTCGTGGCAGGCACACCGGGAAGCAACCGAGTTCGCGAGTTCCGCAAGCAACTGCGGATCACCCAGGCCGAACTGGGCGAGCGGGTCGGCGTCAGCCGTCAGAGCATCGTGTCCACCGAGAAGGGCGACTATGCGCCGAGCGTCTACCTCGCATTACGGCTTGCCCGCACCCTCGGCACCACCGTCGAAGATCTGTTTCCACTCACCGAGGAGGACTCCCCATGACCGCATTCGTCAAGGCCGCTCGCGTGATCGGGGATCTCGACGACGACTTCTACCGCGACGAACGTCAGCGTGACGTCTGGAACGAAGCGTCCGCAGTGGGATTCCAACTGACCCAATGGATTGCGCTCGTCGCGACGGCCGTCCTCCCGTGGGTCGCCGGACGCGTCGGCGCGTGGACCGCACTCGGCATCATCCTCGCGTGGTTCGTGGTCTCGATCGTCACCGCCGCCTACGCACGCTCCCAGGACGTCGACGTGTACGCCTCCGCCAAGACGTGGCGCCCCCGCGCCATCTTCGCCGCTGCGCTGTACATCGCGGGGGCGGTCGGCATCTACGCCCGCCTGTCCGCACCGCTCGACCAGGATCCGGAAACGTGGCTCGGGATGATCGTCGGCGGGATCTGCGGTGCGGCAGCGGTTTTCGCGATCATCGCATGGCGCAGGCGCCGCGACGCCCGCCGGATCGCCGAGGAAGAAGCGCGCGACGCCGAGGACATGTGAGCGCGCTTCTTCCCCGGACTTCCGTTGCACCGGAACAGGTTCAGGCCAGAACGGCGTCGACCGTCTTCTTGAGCGCCGACGGCTGGGCCGGTGAGCGCGGCGCCTTCTTCTTCAGTTCGAGCATCTCCGCACCGATCTCCTGCAGCTTCTTACGGCCGAGCTGCTCACGAACCTGCGGGAACCACTCTTCCTCTTCCTCTTCGATGTGGTGCTCGACGTTCTCGATCAGCACCGTGGCCTTGGCGTCGAATCGCTCGTCGGAAGGCGACATTCCCGCCAGCTCGGTGACGAGCACGTCGGCGACGTGGTGTTCCTCGTAGGACTCGAGAACGTCTTCCTCCAGGTCCGGCAGGAGATCGCGGACCTTCGGATACATGCACTCGTTCTCGATGTAGGTGTGCACGGTCAACGCCTCGATGATCTTGTCGACGAGCTGCCCCTTCTCCTTCTCCGCGTTCTCACCCGCACCCCGGAAGGCACGGAACAACCGTCGAATCTCCTTGTGATCGTCCTTGAGAATCACGATGGCATCCGTCGACATCAGAACCTCCTCGCGCCGGGGTCCGGCCACCCGAGCCGGACGCGGAATCCGTGTGCTCCTTGGTACCCACGGCAGGAGTCGGGCAAACGGCACATCGTGCGAAGTCTCAGCCGAGGGACACCCACCACGGATGCTGGGCACCCGGCCGGAGCGCGTCGACCCGCTGCCCCGGCATCGGGACCGCGGTCGCGACCCCGGCGGCCTGCGCTGCCGGCAACAGCCGCGCGATCGGCTCGGACCACGCATGGAAGGCGAGGTTGAAGGTGCCCCAGTGCACGGGCACGAGCAGACTGCCGGGGCGGTCCACGCAACCGAGGTCACCGTGCGTTCGCACTGCTTCCTCGGGGTTCATGTGGATGTCCGGCCAGCGACGGTCGTACGCGCCGACCGGCAGCAGCGTCAGATCGAACGGACCGTACCGGTCCCCGACGTCGGCGAACCGCCTCGTGTATCCGCTGTCGCCCCCGAAGAACACACGGCGCGTCGGACCGGCGATCACCCACGACGACCACAGCGTGATGTCCCGCGCGAATCCGCGACCGGAGAAGTGACGGGCCTCGGTGCACGTGATCGTCAGCTCCCCGACCTCGGTGTGCTGATCCCAGTCGAGTTCGACGATCCGCTCCTCCGGAACCCGCCACCGGCGCAGGTGCGCGCCGACACCGAGCGGCACCAGGAACCGGATGTCGCGTTGCGTGGCGGCAAGCATTTCGACGGTGCGGCGGTCGAGGTGGTCGTAGTGGTCGTGGGAGATCACCACCGCGTCGATGCGGGGCAGTTCGGCGAGCTGCACCGGCACCGGATGCATGCGGGCGGGCCCGATCGTCTCCGACGGCGACACCCGATCGCTCCACACCGGGTCCGCGAGAATGCGGTGCCCGTCGATCTCGACGAGCGCGCTGGAATGTCCGTACCAGGTGACCGCCAGCTCGGCGGCGTCCACCGGCGCGAGCGGCGGTGCGAGCGGCACCTCCGTCCGCGGCGTTCCGACGGACCCGCGGGTCAGGATGTCCTTGAGGAAACCACCGCCCGCCTCCGGACCGAGCGTGCTGCTCGGCTCGGAGTTGTGGAACCGGCCGTCGCGATAGCGGGGCGAACCCGCCGCGTACGGCCGGATGTCGGCGACGGACGCACCGATCGAGGTCGGCAGACCGCGGGCGGCACGCGCCACCCACAGCAATCCGGCTCCGGCGAGGGCGGACGAGGCAGCCTGTTTGACGCTCACCACACCACTGTAGGGCGCGTCTCCCGATCCCTCTCGGATCGAAATGGGGATTGGGCGTCGTGCCCGAGGTGCGGGCGGCTACTTTCCGCGGAAGACGGGATCGCGCTTCTCGGCGCGCGCGACGCGCGCCTCTTGTGCGTCCTCGCTCAGCCATGCCGCGGCCAGCGCCGACATCTGTTCCGGCGACGGTTCGTCGCGGGTGCCGTCGTCGTTGAGGAACAGTTTCATCGCGCGCAGCGACAGCGGCGCGAGTGCCGCGATCTCCTGCGCCCATGCCTGCGCCGCCTCGAGGTCGCCGATCCGGTTGGCCAGGCCCCGCGCGAGCGCTTCGTCCGCGTGGATCGAATCGGCGGCGAGGAACACCGCGCGGGCGGCTCCCCCACCGATGAGCGTCGCCAGCCGGCGTACGGTCCATCGGTCCACCGAGATGCCGAGTCGGGCGGCGGGCACCGCGAACCGGGCCTTCGGCGCGACCACCCGCAGATCCGACGCGAGCGCGAGCTGGGTACCGGCCCCGATCGCGGGGCCGTTGACGGCGGCGATCACCGGGATCGGCGCGGTCTCGATGGTCGTGAGCATCTCGGTGAGGCTGTCGAGGAACCCTTCCGCGTACACGTCACCGGACAGATCGGCACCCGCGCAGAACGCCGGTCCTTCACCGGTGATGACGACGACGCGCGCGTCGTCCTCGACGGCCTGCTCGATGCACTCGCGGAGTTGCACACACATCTCGGTGTTGAGCGCGTTCCGCCGCTCGGCGCGCTGCAGTTTCATCGTGACGACGTCACCGTCGCGGCTGATCCCGATCATGTTCCTTGCCTCACCTTCCGATCCTGGCGCAGGCATCATCCCATCCGGCGAGCCTGAGCGTTCCACGCGGTCGCGCCTGTCGCTCGCGGTAAAATCAGGGGCGGCGAACAATGATGGGGAGCGGATCAGCACACTCGTCGGCTGTACGGCGGGCTGCACTCCCAGGAGTGGTCATGGACCCACGGATTCCCGATGTGAACACGGTCAGGATGGCAGTCGATCTCGCCTGCCGCGCACCGTCGGTGCACAACAGCCAACCGTGGCGGTGGACGTATTCCGACGGGCGCCTCGACCTCTTCAGCGACCGCAGCCGCCTGTTGCCGTCGACGGATCCGTCCGCGCGGCAACTCGTCCTGAGCTGTGGCGCCGCCCTCCATCACCTGCAGATCGCGGCGACCGCGTTGAAGTGGTCCACCGAGATCGACCGCCTGCCGGTGGGAGAACATTCCAATCATCTGGCCAGCATCCGGTTCAGCCACGGCGCTCGACCGGCATCGCACGATTTCGATCTCGTGGCCGCGATCCGCAGGCGTTATTCCGACCGCAGGCCGTTCGCGCCGCCGTCGACCGGCACCGGCTTCCCCGGACCGCTCCGGGAGGTGCTCCACCCGAGAACGAGGGTGACGGTGTTGCCGGAGGATGCTCGCCAGGTCCTCGGTGCCGCCACCGAGCTCACCGCTGCGATGCGACGCTACGACACTGCGTATCAGACCGAACTCCATTGGTGGACCGGCCATTCCGTCGAATCCCTCGGAATTCCCCCGGAGGCGCTCGCCACGGCGGAGCAGAGCGCGCGCGTCGAGATCGGCCGCCGGTTCCCGGCGGGCAGCCGCACCTCGGGCGACGCCCCGGAGACCGACCGCTCGACCGTCATCGTGGTCAGCACCGAAGGAAACACGTGCGAGGACTGGCTCCGAGCGGGCGAGGCACTGTCGGCGGTATTGCTCGAGGCCACCGTCGATCGCCTGGCCACGTGCCCGCTCACCCACGTGACCGAGTTCGGGCAGAGCCGGGAGATGATCCGCACGTTGCTGCCCGAGGGCGGATGCCCGCAGGCACTGGTCCGTGTCGGCACGACCGCGCCGGAGAACCGTCCGAAGCCGACGCCGCGACTGCCCACGGATTCGGTGTTCACGGTGACCGTCCGGCGTGCGACACGGTGATCCGATCCGAACATCTTGCGGGGCAAGGATTTCCGTCCCGTCACTCGTCCGTGTCGTCCGGGGTCGGCTCGGCGCGGTCGGTCTTCGCCGGGCGACCGGGCCGGCGGATCTTCTCCACATGGCCGGGCATCCGGCCGGCCTCGGTCAACGCGCGCCGCAGCAGGAACTCGATCTGCGCGTTGGTGCTGCGCAGCTCGTCGCCCGCCCACCTCGCCAGCGCGTCGTGGACCGCCGGATCGAGCCGTAGCAGCAGCTTCTTGCGTTCGGCCATGCGGATCGGACCTGACTACTGGTAGAGCGAACCGGTGTTGACGACGGGCTGGGCACCCTGGTCCCCACAGAGTACGACGAGCAGGTTGCTGACCATCGCGGCCTTGCGTTCCTCGTCGAGTTCGACGGTGTGCTCGCGCTCGAGCTGATCGAGGGCGGTGGCGACCATCCCGACCGCGCCCATGACGATCTGCTCCCGGGCGGCGATGACCGCGCCCGCCTGCTGGCGGCGCAGCATGGCCTGTGCGATCTCCGGGGCATAGGCGAGCTGGTTGATGCGCGATTCGACGACGTGCACGCCGGCCGACCGGACGCGCTCGGCGACCTCCTCGGACAGCTTGGTGGTGATCTCGGCGGCATTCTGACGCAGCGACATCGTGTCGGCGGGCGCGTCGTAGGGGTAGCTGCCGGCGATGTGACGAACGGCGGCTTCGGTCTGGACCGCGACGAACTCCTCGAAGTCGTCGACGTCGAAGACGGCGCGGGCGGTGTCCTGGACCTGCCACACGATGACCGCCGAGATCTCGATGGGGTTGCCGTCCGCGTCGTTGACCTTCGCCTTGCCGGTCTCGAGGTTGCGGATCCGGGTCGAGATCCTGCGGCGGGTGTTGAGCGGGTTCATCCAGCGCAGTCCCGGTTCCCGGAGTGTGCCCGCGTAGGAGCCGCCGAGCAGCTGCAGCACGCGCGCCTGGTTCGGTTCGACCAGCACGAGACCGGCGAGGGCGGCGCTCGCGAGCACGACCAGGACGGCACCGGCGACGATCAGCGGAATGTTCGTCTGCAGTGCACCCAGCACGATCAACCCGACGCCGGCCAGTTCGACGAGGAGCCCGATGCCGAGCACCAGCCAGCCGTTGCGGGAACGCCCGGGGCGTTCGGTGATCGTCGATTGCGTTGCGGCCATGGCGCGCTCCTCGTCGTGGTCGGTAATGCGATATTAAAGTGATATCACATTTCCACCCGTGGTTTCGAGGGCTCGGAGTCATAGCCCGGTGGACCGCCCGGACAGTTGGCATCATGATTGCCACAGACCAACCCACGACAGGGAGCGGACACGATGACGACCGGTGATCCCGACACGTTCGTGGACATCGTCGTGATCGGAGCCGGGCAGGCCGGGCTGTCGGCGGGCTACTACCTGCAGAAGTTCGGCAAGGAACCGGACAGCGGGTTCGTGGTACTGGACCGGTCGTTCGGCCCCGGCGGGGCATGGCAGCACCGCTGGCCGACGCTGACTCTCGACACCGTCAACGGACTCCACGACCTGCCCGGATCCTCGTTCGCCGAGGCCGTCGACACCACCGACGGGAAGGTACCCGCCGCCGCGGCGGTCCCGGAGTACTACCGCGCCTACGAGCAGCGATTCCATCTGCCGGTGCGTCGGCCCGTCCAGGTGATCGTCGTGTGCGACCGCGGTGAATACCTACGCGTGGAAACCGATCACGGCGTGTATGCCGCGCGCGGCATCATCAACGCGACCGGCACCTGGGAGCACCCGTTCGTGCCGTGGTATCCCGGCGCCGCACGGTTCCGCGGCCGGCAACTGCATACCAAGGACTACCGGACGGCCGACGAGTTCGCGGGCAAGCACGTCCTCGTCGTCGGCGGCGGCATCTCCGCGGTGCAACTGCTCGACGAGATCTCCCGCGTCACCGAAACCACCTGGGTCACCCGACGCGAACCTGCTTGGCGCGACGAGGAATTCACTCCCGAGGAGGGGCGGGCCGCGGTCGCGGTGGTCGAGGACCGGGTCCGGCACGGGTTGCCTCCGGGATCGGTGGTGTCGGTGACCGGTCTCCCACTCACCCCGGCCATCCGTGCCGCCCGCGAACGCGGTGTGCTCGAACATCTTCCGATCTTCTCGGAGATCACCGAGCACGGTGTCCGATGGCCGGACGGTCGAGAGCTGGACGTCGACGTCATCCTGTGGTGCACCGGATTCCGCAGTTCCCTCGACCATCTGGCACCGCTCGGCCTGCGCAACCCCGGCGGCGGAATCACCATGACCGGCCGCCTCGCGACCCAGGTCGCCGTCGATCCGCGCATCCACCTCGTCGGGTACGGTCCGTCGGCGTCGACGATCGGCGCGAACCGCGCCGGCCGGGCCGCGGCCCGCGAACTCGTCGACCACCTCGAAACGGAAGCCTCCGCGAGGTGAGCATGCGCGGCCTGTCGATGCTGGTCGTCGGACTCGCCACGGCCGCGAGCCTGACGCTGTCCGCACCGACCGCCGTCGACACGGTGGTACCGCCCCCACCCCCACCCGTGCCGGCGGCACCACCCCTGCCCGCGACCGCGGAGGAACTCGCCGCCCGGATCGCGCCCGCCGTCGTCACGATCACCGCCACCGACGGGTGGACGGGGATGGCGGGAACCGGGATCGTCCTGACCTCCGACGGCCTCGTGCTCACCAACCATCACGTCGTCAGCGGCGCCGACGAGATCACCGCCTTCAGCGCCGCGACCGGCCTGTCCTACGACGTCGCCGTCAACGGCTACGACCGCGTCCACGACGTCGCGGTCGTGCAGCTCGGCAGCGCCCGGGATCTGCCGGTCGCGACGCTCGCCGACGCCGAGGCGCCCCGGGTGGGTTCCGCCGTCACCGCGTTCGGCAACGCCGACGGCGGTGGGGTCGTCGTCGCTACTCCCGGCACGATCGTCGCAACCGGGCGCAATGTGCTCGTGCGAGACTCGGCCGACGGGTCGCGGCACCGGCTGACCGGGATGCTGCAGTCGGACGTGGCGATCCGGCCCGGCGATTCCGGCGGTCCGCTCGTCGACGCGTTCGGCGCCGTCGTGGGAGTGAACACTGCGGGCGCGATCGCGGAGGATCCCGCCGAGACCCCCGTCGCCCCGGAGGCCTATGCGGTGCCGATCTCCGCTGCGATGCGGATCGTCGAGCAGATCCGCGCGGGCACCGGCGGCGGCACCGTGCACGTGGGCCCGACTCCTCTGCTCGGAGTCAGGGTCACCACCGTCCGCGAAGACGGCGAGAACCGCGGCGCGGAGGTGCTGTGGGTGTCGTTCGACTCACCGGCCGAGGTCGCCGGGCTCGACATCGGCGACATCATCACCTCGTTCGACGGCAAGCCCGTCGCCTCCAACGGCGACCTCGAAACCCTCCTGATGGCGCGACGCCCGGGCGACACCGTCGAGATCGGCTGGCGCGACAAGACCGGTGCCGCGCAGACCGCGACGCTGACCGTCGAATCCGGTCCCCCGCGCTGACGCCCCGGCCGAGTGCGCAGATCTTGTTGTGTCCCACCGAAAATCGCGACAGGTTCTGCACGCTCGGCGGCCGCGGCGCTCAGCGCAGCCGGTGCGTCGTCTGCCCGTGCGGGTGTTTCGCGAACACGAGGACCTTGCGCGGGTCGACCCGGAACACCTCCGCGCCGAATCCCTCGCCGCCGAATCCTCCGTCGACGACCTCGAAGCGCCACTGCTCTCCGTACTTGGCGAGGTAGGCGTCCGCCAGCGTCTGCAATTGCGCGGGATCGGTGATCCGGTGGGCGTCGCCTTCGACCACCACGTCGGCGCCGTCGGCCCACGTGTTCGTGCCCGTCGTCACCGCGACCTGCGTCTCGTGCTGCAGGTTGCGGGCCTTCTGCTCGCCCGGACCCGTGCAGAACCAGAACGCGCCGTCGCGCCAGAGCCCGATCAGCGGGGTGACGTGCGGTCCCCCTCCGCGCCCGGTGGTGCTCAGCCAGTACAGTTCCGCGTCCGTGAGCAGGCGCTCGGTGTCGCTCCACGCCATCGGCTGCGCGTCCGGATCACCGAACCGTGTGTCGATCGTCGTCACCGGTGTGCCCATGCCGGCCTCCCTCGTTTCGCCGATTGTCCACCGATACCGACCTCGCCGACCGCCGAAACTCAGCATCCCCGGGTGACGGACCCGTACACCCGGGGCGGGATAATCGCCCGGTGAGCGCAACACTACGAATCGACGGGCTGTCCGCGTCCCGCGGCGAACGGACCCTGTTCAGCGGACTGGACCTGACGGTCGCTCCCGGCGACGTGATCGGCCTGGTCGGCGCGAACGGCGCCGGTAAGTCGACACTGCTCACGACGCTCGCCGGCGTCGGTACCGCCGACGTGACCGGCACGATCACCCTCAGCCCGCCCGACGCGACCGTCGGCTATCTCGCCCAGGAACCCGAGCGCATCGCCGGGGAGACGATCCTCGGGTTCCTCGAACGACGGACCGGTGTCGCCGAGGCCGAACGCGTGATGAACGCCGCGGCGGAGGCGCTCGGCGAATCCGACGTCGACGACTACACCCCGGCGCTCGAACGGTGGCTCGCGCTCGGTGGCGCCGACCTGGCCGAACGCGCCGAGAAGACCGTCGCCGACCTGGGCCTCGACGTCGGGCTCGACGCCCCGATGACCGGTCTGTCCGGCGGGCAGGCGGCCCGGGCCGGGCTCGCGGCGCTGCTGCTGTCGCGCTACGACGTGCTGCTGCTCGACGAACCGACCAACGACCTCGATCTGGCCGGGCTCGAACAACTGGAGCGGTTCGTCGCCGAGACCCGCACCGCGCTCGTGGTGGTCAGCCACGACCGCGAGTTCCTGGCGCGGACCGTCACCGGCATCGTCGAGCTGGACCTGGCGCAGCAGCAGATCGCCGTGTACGACGGCGGATACGAGGCGTACCTCGTCGAGCGGGAGGTCGCGCGACGGCACGCGCGCGAGGCCTACGAGGAGTTCGCCGACACCAAGCAGCAGCTCGAGGATCGCGCTCGGATGCAACGCAATTGGCTCGAGCACGGGGTCCGCAACGCGCGCCGCAAGTCGAAGGACAACGACAAGATCGGCAGGAAGTTCCGCGCCGAGGCCACCGAGAAGCAGGCGGCGAAGGCTCGCCAGACGCAGCGCCGCATCGAACGGCTCGACGTCGTCGAGGAGCCCCGCAAGGAATGGGAACTGCGGATGTCGATCGCGGCCGCACCCCGCAGCGGCGCGGTCGTGGCGACCCTGAACGGCGCCGAGATTCGCCGTGGCGCTTTCTGTTTCGGTCCCGTGACCACCCAGGTCGACTGGGGTGACCGCATCCTGGTGACCGGACCCAACGGCGCCGGGAAGACGACGCTGCTCGGCCTGCTCCTCGGCACGTTGACTCCCGATGCCGGCAGCGTGTCGCTCGGCTCCGGCGTCGAGATCGGTGAGATCGACCAGGCGCGTGGGCTGTTCGAGGGTGACGAGCCGCTCGTCGAGGCGTTCGGTGCGCAGATACCCGACTGGCCCGACGCGGATGTGCGGACCCTGCTCGCGAAGTTCGGGTTGAAGGGCCACCACGTGCTGCGGCCGGCGTCGTCGCTGTCCCCCGGCGAACGCACCCGCGCCGGACTCGCGCTGCTGCAGGCGCGCGGGGTGAACCTGCTGGTGCTCGACGAACCGACGAACCACCTGGACCTTCCGGCGATCGAGCAGCTCGAACAGGCCATCGACAGTTTCGAGGGCACGCTGCTGCTCGTCACGCACGACCGCCGGATGCTCGACACCACCCGCAGCACCCGGCGGTGGCGCCTCGACGACGGGAAGCTGACCGAGGAGAACGCATGAGCGGCAGTGTCCGGGTCGACAGCTGGACGTGGTCGGTGCGACTGTTCAAGACCCGCTCGGCTGCCGCGGCGGCGTGCCGGGCCGGGCACGTGCGCGTCGACGGGATGACCGCGAAGCCGTCGACACCGGTGACGATCGGCGCGGAGGTCCGGGTCCGCGCCCACGGGCTCGAAAAGATCGTCGAGGTCACCCAATTGGTGAACAAGCGGGTCGGCGCCCCCATCGCGGCGACCGCCTATCTCGACCACAGTCCTCCGCCGCCGCCGAAGGAGATCCTCGCGTCGCTCCCCCGCCGCGACCGCGGTGCCGGCCGGCCGACGAAGAAGGAACGTCGAGAGCTGGACCGGATCCGCGGGTTCAACGAGGACTGATCCGCCCGGCGGTCACCTCTGGGCGACGGCCGCGAGTGCGTGTTCCACGAAGGTGCGGAAGGCCCAGGCCAGGTCGTCCCGGGATCGGTGGGTTCCGCTCTCGTACCCGACGAGCATGTACATCGCGACGGTCGCCTGCCGTTCGGCCAGCGCACGGTCGCCGGTCGCGTCGAAGAAGGCCTCGGCGATGAACTGCCGACGTTCCTCGTCGGCCTCGATCTGGATCGCCCGGACGTCGGGGTCGTGGGCCGCCCACACGCGGATGGCCGCCTCGGTGTCGTGAGGCAGGTTGAGGGCGACGTCGATGAGGAATTGGAGCCGTTCGACCGGGTCGGCGACCTCTCGTGCATCGCCGATCAGGCGGTCGCTCTTGGTTTCGCGCCAGTAGTGGATGAGCGCGGACGTGTACTCACCCCAGTTGGGGAACGCGTGGTAGAACGAGCCGCTGGTGGCGCCGACCTCCTCGCACACCGTCGCGAGTTTCAGTCCGGCGTGACCCTGCCTGCCGAGCACGTCGAGTCCGGCCTCGAGATAGCGCAACTGAGCGCCGCGCGTGGGTACCTTCCTCTTTCCCCCGTCCGAAGCCATGTCTCCTCCGATCCGGCCACGTCCCTCGATTGTGACCTCTTGCACAAAAATATAACCCTACTTACACTCCGACCGGGACGCGAAGGAGAAGCCGTGAGCAAACCCAACCGCAACGCCGGTCTCGACCCGGAGAGCCGATTCCACGAGATCTACCGCAACCTGACCACCTACGAATTCCCGTGGGATTTCAACCAGGCCCTGAGCTTCGCGCTGTTCCGCACGTATGCGGTGCCGAGCATCGGGTCGCTGCTCGACGCGACCGGCGCGTTCACCGAGACCACCCAGAAGCGCTACGACGACACCTCGATCCTGCTCGAAGTCCCGCTCCTCCAGGGATTCGACAGCGCCGAGGGCAAGGCCGCGATCCGTCGCATCAACCAGATGCACCGCATGTACGACATTTCCAACGACGACTTCCGCTACGTGCTCTCCACGTTCGTGGTCGTCCCGCAGCGCTGGATCCAGGCCTACGGCTGGCGGCAGCTGACCGACGACGAACTGCTCGCGTCGGTCCGCTACTACCAGGCCCTCGGGCGTCACATGGGCATCAAGGACATTCCGGCCACCTACGGTGAGTTCGAGACCCTCATGGACAGCTACGAGGCCGAGCACTTCGCGTTCGACGCCGGCGGTCGACGCGTCGCCGACGCCACGATGGACCTGCTCGCGTCGTTCTACCCGGGCTTCGCCAAGCCGGCGGTCGAACTGTTCAGCCGCTGCCTCATGGACGAGCCGCTGCTCGCCGCGTTCCGCTACCCCGAGCCCGGAAGCCTGGCCGGGAAGCTCTCGGTCGGGGCGCTGCGGGGCCGTGCCCGGCTGCTCGCCGTCCTCCCGCCGCGACGCAAGCCGCAGTTCGTCCACGACATGCCCCGAATCCGCAGCTACCCCAACGGCTTCGACATCAACAGTATGGGCACCTTCACCCCCGGCTGCCCGGTTCCGCACACGGCGCCGGAGAAGTCCGCACCCCAGCAGTAGACGTCTCGGGATTCGGCCCGCCGACCGTACGCGTCGGCGGGCCTTCCCTTTTTCCGAGCGAATGTATCGCTCGACTCCTCAGATCGACTGAGCGTGCCACTCGCTCGGCGACGCGGTTGACAGATCGTTGGGTTTTCACAACACTTTGTTGTATGAGCCCGGTACGCCGTGGGGAAACCCTCCCCATCTACAACCGGATCCGCGTACTCCGCGCGGACCGCGGATTGAGCCGCAGCCAGCTCGCCGCATTGGTCGAGGTCAATCCCCAGACCATCGGCGCTCTCGAGCGCGGCGACCACTACCCCAGCCTCGACCTCGCGTTCCGCATCTGCGACGTGTTCGGCCTGCCCGTCGAGGCCGTGTTCTCGCGCACGGAGTTCGCGCCGCTGTCCGCCGGGCTGCACCGTCCCGCACCGAAGGAGGCTTGAGATGCCCGCGCAGAACCTGCTCGAGCGGTACGAGGCGCGTCGCACGCGCAGATTCCTCGACAACCAGGAACGGATGTCCGGGTGGCTCCCGACCTGGCGCACCCGAGCGCGTCGCCGGCTGCTCACCGTGATTCTCGCCGTCGTGCTGGCCTGCATGTTCGTCGCCACGACCGCGACCTATTTCGTTCCGCTCGCCGCACTCGCCTGGCTACCGCTGACACTCGTGTTCCTCGTGACCTGGACGTCCCTGCAGATCGTGTCGAGCCGGCTGTCCGACGCACCCCGGCACGCGCTCGACGAACGGGAGATCTCCGAACGCAACAGCGCCCGGTCGATCGGGCTCGGTGTCGCTCAGGTGCTCGTGATGATTCCCATCCTGGCACTACTGCTCGGATCGACCACGGACAGCGTCGACCACCAGGATCTGGCCTACGCCGCAGGAGGTTTCACTCTGGCCTCGATCCTGTTCGCCGGCTGCCTGCCCGCGATGATCCTGGCCTGGATCCGCCCCGACGACGACCCGGAGGACCATCTGTGACCTTGACGCTGAGCCACCTGACCAAACGCTACGGCGACATCGTCGCCCTCGACGACCTGAGCTTCGAGGTCCGGCCCGGCGAACTGTTCGGGTTCGTCGGCAGCAACGGCGCCGGCAAGACCACCACCATGCGCATCACGCTGGGCGTGCTCGCCGCGGACTCGGGTGAGGTGCTGCTCGACGGCAGGCCGGTCGATCTCGACGTGCGCCGCACCATCGGCTACATGCCGGAGGAACGCGGACTGTATCCCAAGATGAAAGTGGGACAACAGCTGTCGTATCTCGCTCAGCTGCACGGCCTGTCCCGTTCCGACGCGGACGGCGCGGTGCGCCGGTGGACGGAACGCCTGGGCATCGCCGAACGTCTCGGCGACACCGTCGATTCGCTCTCCCTCGGCAATCAGCAGCGCGTCCAGCTGGCCGCCGCGCTCGTGCACGACCCGACGGTTCTCGTGCTCGACGAACCCTTCTCGGGCCTCGACCCCGTCGCCGTGGACGTCATGAGCGAGGTGCTCATGGAGAAGGCGAACAGCGGTGTTCCCGTGGTTTTTTCGAGTCACCAGCTCGATCTCGTCCAGCGCCTGTGCCACCGCGTCGGCATCATCGCGAAGGGCCGGATGCGTGCCGTCGGCACCGTCGACGAACTGCGCTCCGGCGGCGACGCCCGCCTCGTCGTGCACGCACCGCAGGCACCGCCCGACTGGGCGGACGGACTGCCCGGCGTCGGCACCGTCGAGCACACGGACGGCCGGACCGTGCTGTCCGTCGCACCCGGGGTCGACGACCAGCAGATCCTGAAGACCGCACTCGAAACCGGGCCCGTGCACGAATTCTCGCTGCACCGACCGTCGTTGGCCGATCTGTTCCGGGAGGTGGTGTCCGCATGAGCGCCCCGTTGACCACGACACGTGCGATCGGGCTCGTCGCGCGACGCGAGTTCGTCACTCAGGTTCGGAAGAAGAGCTTCGTCGTCAGCAACGCGATCGTGCTCGTCGCGATCGTGGTGGGCATCGTCGCGATGTCGATCTTCGGCGGATCCGACGACGACCGGCCCACCGTCGGTGTCGTCGCCGCGCCGCAGCTGAGCGCAGCACTCGGCGCGATCGGCGACGCCACCGGCATGCCGCTGGAGATCTCCGAAGTACCGGACGGCGATACGGGTCGCGCACAGGTCTCCGCGGGCGAACTCGACGTCGTGCTGATCCCCCGCGAGCCCGCGGGCGTCACCGCCGTCACCGAATCGAATATCGACGCCGGGCTGAAGACCGTTCTCGATGCCGCGGTCGCGCAGGACGCGCAGTCGGCGGCACTGACCGAACGCGGAGTCGATCCCGCCGAGATCGCCGACGCCACCGCGCGATCGACCGTCGTCGTCGAAGCGATCGACCCGCCCGATCCGGAGCAGGGTCAGCGAGTCGTCCTGTCGATCGTCGCCGTGGTGTTGCTGTACATGCAGATCCTGATGTTCGGCATGTACGTCGCCATGGGGGTCGTCGAGGAGAAGTCCTCGCGCGTCGTCGAACTGCTCCTGTCGACGCTGCGCCCGCTGCAGTTGTTGTGGGGCAAGATCATCGGCATCGGTGCCGTCGGCCTGCTGCAGCTCGCCGCGTACGGCGTTGTCGGTGTCGGAGCCGCCCTGGCCACCGACACGCTCACCATCACCGGCACCGCGCTCGGGGTGTTCGCGAGCACACTCGGCTGGTTCGTCCTCGGATTCGCGTTCTTTGCGGTGCTCTACGCCGCCGCCGGGTCGATGGTGTCGCGGCAGGAGGATGTCAACTCCACCTCTGGTCCGTTGATGATGATCATCCTCGCGATGTTCTTCGCCGCGTTCTCGTCCGTCGACGATCCCGACGCCACGTGGAGCACGGTACTGAGCTGGATTCCGCCGTTCTCGGCGATCCTCATGCCGCTGCGGATCGCGGCCGGCGTCGCATCACCGTTCCAGATCGTCGGCACGATCGTGCTCATGATCGTGGTCACCGCGCTCCTCGCTGTCGTGGCGGCGAAGATCTACCAGCGTTCGATCCTGCGGATCGGCCGCACCGTCACGTGGAAGGAAGCCCTCGGGCGGTGACACCGGTCCCGAAGCAGCCCGACGTTCCATCTCCTCCACGAGGATGGGCACACCGATGTTGCAGGAGTGGATCCCGACGGTGGTCGCGAACTTCAGGACGTCGAGGATCGCCTCGGGTTCCACGCCGAGTTCGAGTGCGGCACGGATGTGGCGCCGCACGCCGGGCGCATACATGTGCAGGCAACTGGCGTCCACCGCGATGCACAGGAGCTGGATCTCCCGGGGCGTGAGCGAGCCGGACTGCAGCGGCTGCATGGCCGCGGCCATGTACTGCTCGGTCCACGCCGGGTCCATCCGGTCCAGGTCGTCCCACAGCGGATTCCAGAAACCCTCGTCCCGCATGCGTTCCACGGTCGGGCGGGTTCCCGGGCCGGTCACGACACACCCGCTTGCGTCGACGAGGCGGACTCGACCAGCGCCCGCTTGAGGATCTTCCCGGTGGCGGTCATGGGCAGGACGGCCGTGAACTCGATCCGGCGCGGATACTTGTACGCCGCCATCTGCTCCTTGCACCAGTCGATCAGCTCGGCCTCGCCGAGTCGTTCTCCCGCCTCGGGGATGACGAATGCCTTGACCTCCTCACCGTGCCGCTCGTCGGGGATTCCGACGACCGCGGCCAGCGAGACCGACGGGTGGCTCATCAGCACCTCCTCGATCTCTCGCGGGTAGACGTTGAACCCACCCCGGACGATAAGGTCCTTGGCCCGGTCGACGATGTAGTAGAAGCCGTCGTCGTCCCTGCGGGCGAGGTCGCCGGTACGGAACCAGCCGTCGCGCATCACCTCTGCCGTCGCTTCGGGCCGGTCCAGATAGCCCTTCATGACGTTGTGCCCGCGCAGCACGAGTTCACCGACCGCGTCGGGCCCGGTCACGGGATTCCCGTCCTCGTCGACGAGCATCGCCTCGATCCCCCACACCGGAACCCCGATCGAACCGGGCCGCGGCTCCCGCTCGGGGTCGCTGAACATCGCCAAGGGCGACGTCTCCGACAGGCCGTAGCCCTCGAGGATTCCGATGCCGAAGCGCTCGGCGAACCGGGTCAGGATCTCCACGGGCAGCGCCGCCCCACCGGAGATCGCCTGGCGGAGTGTGCGGGCGATCCGCTTCACGTCGACGGACTCGTCCACCGCGCCGAGCAGCGCCCAGTACATCGTCGGGACACCCGCGAACACGGTGACCGATTCGGCGAGCATGAGATCCAGGGCGGCCTTCGCCTCGAATCGGGGCATGAGCACCAGCGTCGCACCGACAGACAACCCGGCGTTCATCGTCACCGTCTGCCCGAACGAGTGGAACAGCGGCAGCGTGAGCAGGTAGGTGTCGTGGCGCAGCGGATTGCTGTCGAACAGGCGGTTCGCGGTCAGTGCGTTGAGGACCATGTTCGCGTGCGTGAGTTCCGCACCCTTCGGCCGGCCGGTGGTTCCGCTCGTGTAGAGCACGACCGCGGTGTCGGTCGGGCAGCGCACCACGGCACCGGTCCCGACCACCCAGTCCGGGTCGACGACGGGTCGCGCATCGCTTCCGTCGGCCGTCGTCACCACATCCGAATCTGCGGAGAGAAAGAGGATTTCGCGACAGCCGTCCGCTTCCGCGAAGGCGGACCGACCGTACTCGCCCGTCGGCAGCTCGTCCGTGCCCTCGAAGCAGAAGTAGAGGGCTGCGCCGGAATCGTTCAGGTGATAGGCGATCTCGCGGGGCTTGAGCAGGGTGTTCAGCGGCACCACCACACCCCCGGCCTTGAGGATGCCGTAGTACACGGCGGGAAACGCAGGAATGTTCGGGCACGTCAGCGCAATTCGTTCGCCGGGCCGGATACCGCGATCGATCAGCAGAGCCGCGATTCGGTCGGCGCGGACATCGAGTTCGGCGTAGGTCAGCCGCTCGGTGCCGTGGACCAGCGCGACCCTGTCCGGGTAGCGGCGAGCGGAATCCTCGAGAAGCACGGAAAGATTGAACATGGGATGGGTAGATCCTGTCGTTGCGGTGTGTGATGCCCGGAAGAACTCACTCTGCCTGTGAGAGCACCGGACTCGTGTCGTCGATCAGCTCCTGCAGCAGCGTCTCGGCGTCGGGCCAGAAGCCGTATCCGGCTGCGGGATTCAGATGCCCGACGTCACCGAGATCGACCAGGCGGCTCCCCCACGCCTCGGCCATTCCGGCGACCCGGCGGAAGCCGGCGAGCGGGTCGTTGCGGCTGGCCGCGACGATGCTCGGGAACGGCAGGATACGGCGGGGAATCGGGGTCCATCCCCCGTGTTCGAGTTCGTCCGTCGTCGGATATCCGGCCGGCAGTGGCAGTTCGACGTCCGCGGGGGTCGCGAGCAGTGCCCCTTGGATCGGGCGGGTCGGATTCTGTGCCCAGTGGACGGTGGTGACGACGCCGGCGCTGTGCGCGACGAGCACCACCGGACCGGCGGTGTCGGCGAGAACGGCGTCGAGGGCAGCGACGCGGGCGGCGCGATCGAGTTTGTGGTGTTCGAGCGGCGGCACGATGCGGGCGTCGTCGAGTCGTTCGGCGAGGAGGGTCTGCCAGTGGTCGGCGACATGGTCGCGCAGGCCGGGCACGATGACCACGGTCGGGGACGAAGAAGTGTTCACAGGGAGCTCCGGGGGTCGTCGAGGTACGGTTCGGGGTCAGCTGACCTGGACGGCGCGGTCACGCAGCTCGGCGAAGCGGCGCAGACCCGCCGGATACAGCCGCTTGCCTGCGATCAGCGCGACGATGGCGACGACATAGATCAGCGGCGCCAGCTGCAGCGCGCCGACGAGGCCGAGGCGGTCGGCGAGGATGCCGATGACGAACGGTCCCAGCGCGAGGCCGAGCAGGTTGTTCGCGACGGTGAGGGTGCCCATGGCCGAGGCACGGACCGAGGAATGGGTGAGGTTGGCGACCATCGCGGCCGTCGGGCCGGACGATCCTGCCGAGAAGAACGCGCCGATGCCGAGGAGCACCAACTGTGCGGTGCCTGCTTCGAGGCGGAACGCCGCTACCAGGGTCACCAGCGAGATCGCGCAGTAGACGATGGCGGTGGTCCACTTCCGGGCGATGTCCAAGCGCCCGACGCGGTCGGTGATCACGCCGCAGACGACCATGCCGCTGCCGATGAGGAGCACGACGATCGCTGCTGCGGCGGCGGCCTTGTCGGGAGCGAGGCCGTAGTACCGGTTGAAGAAGCTGGGTGTCCACGAGAGCAGGACCGCCGCGGTGAACATCTGCAGGCCGCCACCCGCGTAGGCGCACAGCACCGCGGGGTTGGTGAACAGGCTCGACACGGGAGCCCGGAAGCCGTCCGGCGGTGACGCGACCTTCGTTTCGGGAGCATCGTCGACCGAATACCGCGCCAGCTTCCGTTCACTGACGAGTGCGCGGAACAGCGCCACGAGGAGAAGCCCGAACACCGCCATCGCGGCGAACGACCACCGCCAGCTCAGATGCACGGCGATCAGACCGCCGAGCGCGACACCGACGACCGAGCCGAACGAACCGCCTGCCATGAATGCGCCGCTGAGGGTCGCGTGGATCCGCGGGGCGAACACGCTCAGGACCAATGCGATTCCGACGCTGCCGTAGGCCGCTTCACCGACACCGACGAGGAACCTGGCGCCGAGCATCTGCTCGTAGTTGCTCGCGACCGCGCACAGCAATGTCGCGGCGGACCACAACGTGGCCATGAGCACCAGACTCTTGACGCGACCCCACCGGTCGGCGAGCAGCGACAACGGGAGGGTGAGCAACCCGACCATGAGCGCGACGACGCTCGTCAGCGAGGCCAGTTCCGAATCGGCCAGTGCCCATTCGGTTTTGAGAAAGGGGAAGACGGCGCTGAGGACCTGCCGCGACATGTAGTCGGAGAGCAGCAGACCGAAGGTGAGTGCGAAGACGATCCACGGGTAGGCCCGTGAGCGGGTGCGCGGTCCGGCGACGGTGGCGCCCGGATCGGCGACAGAGGTGGTGTGCAGTCCCATGGGTGCTCCTGGGGAGACGGTTCGGTGAGTGGGGACTCGGCGGGCGGTGCGGTCCCGGGGCACGATGCGAGTGCGTGCCCCGGAACCGCTGGGTGTAGCGAGGTCGATCAGGCGTGCTGTGTGAAGCCGACCTGCCCGGGGCGACGGTTGGGCGCGTAGCCGAGCTTGGCGAGGGTTTCGTCGGCGTCGCGGTAGGTTTCGCCGATCTTGTAGATGTCGCGGGCTTCCTTGCCGGTGGCGACCTCACGGCCGAGTTCGCCGGCGATCCGGACGAGCTGCTGGATCTGCTGGACCGAGGTCATCTTCCGACCCTTGCGACCCCAGAGGGTGTCCTCGTTGCCGCACCGGGTGTGCAGGCCCATCGCGATCGCCATCGTGTTGACGGGAAGCACCGAGCGCATGAGGGTTTCGAGGGTCAGGCACGCACCGTCGGGGACGCGCTGGATGAAGTTCATGATGTTGTACGGGTTGGGGCCGTCGAAGCCGCCGCCGATGCCCACCCACGTGAGGTTGAGGGGTCCGGTGTAGACGCCGCGGCGGATGAGCCGTTCGACGGTCTCGAGCTGCGGGATGCTCGACAGCTGGAAGTGCGGCTGGATGCCCGCCGCCTGCAGGCGGCGCAGGTGCTCCTCGACCCACTCGGGTCCGGCGGGCACCGTCATCTCGCGGTAGGTCGTGGCCAGCTCCGGGCGTTCCATCGAGGTACCCGCGATGTCGTCCGCGGTCATCAGTTCCATGATGTTCATCTGCGAGGTGTTGATCGCGATGGTCACCTGATCCGGCTTCGGGTCGAGCTCGGCGAGCATGTGCCGCACGTCGTCGTCCAGCCACTTCGCTTCGGCGCCTTCACCTTCCGGAGCGAAGGAGATCGAGCCGCCGACCTGCAGGATCATGTCCGGCACGGCCTCGCGCAGGCCGGCGAGGAGCTCGTTGAACTTCGACAGTCGCTTCGAGCCCTTGCCGTCGAGTTCGCGAACGTGGATGTGCAGCACCGTCGCGCCGGCCTCGTAGCAGTCCACGGCCTGCTGGATGTGCTGCTCCATGGTCAGCGGCAGGTCTTCGGGAAAGTCGGAGGGTTCCCACTCCGGGCCGTAGGGGGCCGCGGTGATGACCAGCTTCTCCTGGCACTCGGGGAACAGGGCGTCGTCGTGGAAATGCATGGGAGGTCTCCGTATCGGTATCGGGGGGATCGGGGGAAGGTCAGAAGGGGCGGTCGCCGACGATTCCGGCGCGTTCCATCCTGCGGACGGCCGGCCAGTAGTCCTGGACCGCGTAGTGCTGGGTGGATCGGTTGTCCCAGATGGCGATGCTGTTCCGGGTCCACCGCCAGCGCACCTGGTACTCGGGGATCGCCGCCTGGGATGTCAGGTAGCGCAACAGTTCTCCGGCGCCGGGCGCGTAGTCGCAACCGAATCGCACGTTCTCGGGGGTGTGGTAGTTGACCAGGTGCGTCGTGAAGGAATTGACGAACAGGATCTTCTCGCCGGTTTCCGGGTGGATGCGAACCACCGGGTGCTCGGCGTCGGGGAACTGCGCGTGCAGCGCATGCCGCTTCTCCGTCGACAGTGCCGCACCGAAACTCGACTCGATGCTGTGCCGCGCGCGCAGGCCGGCGATCTTGTCCTTCACCGCATCCGGCAGACGACGGTAGGCCTCGACCATGTTCACCCAGATGGTGTCGCCACCGACGGGAGGTGTCTCCACGCACCGGAGCACGCAACCCATCGGCGGGTTCTCCCGCCACGTGGCGTCGCAGTGGTAGGCGTTCTCGTAGTGCTCGGGCGCGCTGTCGAGATCCTTGTAGATCCGAACCAGGCCGGGATGCTCGGGGTGGCTGCCGAGGACGGGGTGGTCCTCGAGTGCACCGAATCGTTCTGCGAGAGCGACGTGTTCGGCGCAGGTGATGTCCTGGTCCCGGAAGAAAAGCACCTTGTGCTCGAGGAGCAGCGCGCGGAGCTGGGCGAACAGCGTCTCGTCGCGGGCGACGTCACCGAGGTACACGCCGGACAGTTCGGCGCCGATCGTCGCGGTGAGCCGCTCGACCCGGAATGCGGTGCGGGTGTCGCCGGCCGGAGGGAGCGTTGTGGTCATGGGAGTGTCCTTCGAGGTGGTGCAGATCAGAGGGTGAAGACCGAAGAGCCGATGCTGCGGCCGGATTCGATGTCGCGGTGCGCGCGGACGGCGTCGTCGAGCCCGTACCGCTGATTGATCTCGATGATGATGTCGCCCGCCGCGACGTGCGAGAAGAGCTCGCCGGCGAGTTCGGCTCGCTCGGCCGGGTCTGCGATGTAGTCCGCCAGCGCGGGGCGGGTCACGTACAGCGAGCCCTTGATCGCGAGCTGCATGGCGTCGATCGGGGGGATCGGCCCCGAGGCGGTGCCGAAGCAGACCAGCAGACCCCGGCGGGCGAGCGAGTTCAGCGACGTCTCGTAGGTGGTGGCGCCGATGCTGTCGAACACCACCGGGACACCCTTGCCGTCGGTGAGTTCGCGGACGCGGGTGGCGACGTCCTCACGGGTGTAGAGGATCACCTCGTCGCATCCGTGCGCCCGGGCGATCTCGGCCTTCTCCTCCGTGGACACGGTCCCGATGACCTTGATTCCCAACAGCTTCGCCCACTGGGTGAAGATCAGGCCGACACCGCCGGCGGCGGCGTGGAGCAGAACCGTGTCGCCCGCCGAGAGCGGCCGGATCCGGCGCAGCAGGTAGGAGGTGGTCAGTCCGCGCATCGTCATCGCCGCGGCGGTCTCGAACGGGATCGCGTCGGGCAGATGGATGAGATGCTCGGCGGGCATCACGCGCTCGGTGCTGTAGGCGCCGAGAGGGCTGCCGGTGTAGGTGACGCGGTCGCCGGGTGCGAAGTCCTCGACGCCGGCGCCGACCGCCTCGACCACTCCGGCGGCCTCGACGCCCATGCCTGCCGGCAGCGGCGCGGGGTACAGGCCGGTGCGGAAGTAGGTGTCGGCGAAGTTCATGCCGACGGCCTCGTGACGGATGCGGACCTCGCCCGGTCCTGGGTCTCCGACCTCGACGGCCTCCCAGGTGAGGACCTCGGGGCCACCGGTTTCGTAGAAGCGAACGGCTTTCGCCACGGTATCTCCTTCACGGCCGCACCGGGTCGCAGACGGGCTGCGACAGGTGGGGCCCGGTTTCGGGGTGCGTTCGATCCCGTTGCGGGATCGCGGAATTCACCGACGCTGTGCGTGTCCGGCTCCGGTGTTCGTGGAGCCGATCTCTGTGATGTGACTAACACTAGTGGGCTCCCGACCCCTATGCTTATCCCTATGGGACATGACCCTGTTCATTTCGGGACATCGGTGACGACATGAAGCCACTCGCCCGCTATGCATCGCTCAACAACTACGTCGAGCTCGCCCACTCGGCCGGACTCGAACCCGCCGGCATGATCCGCGACGTCGGCCTCGATCCCGCCGGTCTCGGTCTCCAGGACCGCTGGGTGCCGGCGTCGGCCATCGCAACCCTGCTCGAGAACTCGGCGACGGCGTCCGGCCGGCAGGACTTCGGCATCGCGCTCGCCGGACTGCGCCGCTTCTCCAATCTCGGCCCGTTGAGCCTGGTCGTCCGCGAGGAACCCGATGTCCGCAGCGCCGTGAAGATGCTCGTGCGCTACCAGCACATGTACAACGAGGCCCTGAGGACCCACATCAGCGAGAACGGCGGGATCACGACCCTGCGCGTCGAACTCGACGTGGGCGTGCCCGGCGACTTCCCCCAATCGATCGACCTGGCCGTCGGGGTGCTGCACCAGCTACTGAAGGGATTCCTGGGCCGGACCTGGCGGCCGCTCTCGGTGTCCTTCACCCGTCCCGCACCCCACGATCCGGCTCCCTATCGCCGGATGTTCGGAACCGAGGTGCTCTTCGCCGAGAGATTCGACGGAATATCCTTGTACACCAAGGATCTCGACGCACCGAACGCCATGTCGGATCCGCTGCTGCGCCCCTACACCCGGAAGATTCTCGAAGGAGTCGACGCGCGCGAGGACGTCACCACCCTGAGCAGGGTCCGCGAGCTGATCGAACTCCTGCTGCCCACCGGACGGTGCTCGGCCGAGCAGGTCGCCCGGAGCCTGGGCGTCGATCGCCGAACCGTGCACCGCAAACTCGCCGAAGAGGGTCATACGTTCTCGTCGGTGCTCGATTCCACCCGCGCCGAACTGGCCTCGCACATGGTGGGCAACACCCGGTACTCGCTCACCGAGGTCTCCGAACTTCTCGGGTTCTCCTCCCCCGCGAACTTCTCCCGCTGGTTCCGAAAGCAGTTCGGCCGCAGCCCGAGCCAATGGCGATCCGAGACCATAGGGGGCAGGTCCACCGAACCCGAGTGACATATCGAATCGATATGCCCTGATGCCGGAATGACGTCTATCGGTTTCGGCGTCCTCGGGCCACGGTGGGAGAATGGTTCTCTCCCCCACCGTCGCTACCACGCCTCCGATCCGGACGCGTCTGCGAACTCCGTTGCCGGGTCTCGCATTCTGCGCCGTGGGTGCCGCCGCGGCACTCGGCATCGCCCGACTGTCCGGCATCAGCCCGCTGCTGATCGCGATCGTCCTCGGAGCGACGATCACCAATTTCTTTGCGCTACCGTCCTTCACGGCGCCCGGTATCGCGGTCGCCTCGAAACGGCTGCTGCGCATCGGAGTGGCACTTCTGGGCCTGCAACTGCTGCTCTCCGATGTTCTCGGCCTCGGCTGGGGCGTGCTCGCCCTCGCCGCCGCCGTGGTGGTGGGTGGGATCGCCGGCACAATGGCCGTGGGACGGCTTCTCGGCATGGAGTGGGGCGAACGCCTGCTCATCGCGTGCGGCTTCTCCATCTGCGGCGCCGCCGCGGTCGCGGCCGTCGAAGGGGTGACCGCAGCCCGAAAACAGCATGTCGTCACGGCCGTGGCGCTGGTGGTCGTGTTCGGGACCGCCATGATCCCCGGACTCCCGTTCGCCGCGTCGCTGCTGGGGCTCGACACGACTCGGGCCGGCATCTGGGCGGGCGCTGCCGTCCACGAGGTGGCGCAGGTCGTGGCGACCGGCGGCGCGATCGATGCCGGCCGTCTCGGAACGGCCGGGGCGAGCGCCCTCGCGGTCGCCGTCACCGTCAAACTCGCCCGTGTCGCGCTCCTCGCACCCGTGGTCGCGTGGATCGGTGTCGCCTCCCGCCGTCGCAGCACCACGGACGGCCCCGCCGGGCGGCCACCGCTGGTTCCGCTCTTCCTGCTCGGATTCGTCGGGTTCGTGGCGTTGCGGGCGACCGGACTGCTGCCCGACCCGGCGCTCGACCTCGCACGACTCGCCCAGACCGCCCTGCTCACCACCGCGATGTTCGCGCTCGGCACCGGGGTGAAGGTCTCCGTCCTCCGCGGGGTCGGCTGGCGCCCGTTCGTCCTCGCGACCGTCTCCACCGTCTGGGTCTCGGCGATCGCACTCGGCGGTGTCCTTCTCCTCGGCCTCGAACCGATCGTGTGACCGCGCGACGCGAACGTCCGTCAGTCGAGGTAGCGCTGTAGCGGCGTCGATTCCGGCTGATCGAGCCGCCAGAATGTGCCGCCGTCGCAGGTTACGGTGTCGCCGCTGATGAAGCTTGCGACCGCGCGGGCGGCGGTCGTCGGGTCCGGAAATCGTCGGCCCTCCATCGGACCGGCCGTGATCTCGAGGGTGCCGGTAGCCGGGTCGAACCGGCCCTTGACGCGGTAACCGCCCCGGTCGGCGATCACCCGCAGCCGCAGGTCCTCGACGACCTCGGGTTCGACCGACTTGCGCACCGCACCGGCACTTGCCTTCTTCGCACGGTTGCGGGCGCACCGCTCGGCCTCGGCCTCGGCCGCGTCGTCGTCGGTGTACAGAGTGGTGTCCTTGGCTGCTGCCAAGCCGAGCAGGTCCCAGCAGTCCTTGCCGTGGACGACGCTGCTGAGGGGGATGGCGTGACTGCCTGTGTGTGTCCGGCCGGGGACATCCGCCATCCAGAGGTCCACCTCGGCGGCGATGCCCGCCGCGACCTCGTCGGAAGGCAACACGAAGTAGCCCGCCGGGTCGCTTCCCAGGTCGACGAACACCCAGAACTGCGAGCCGGTGTCGTCGGTGTCGGGCAGGGCATCCTGCCGTCTGGCCTGCCAGTCCCCGTCGATCCTGGTCCGGACGCGGACGATGCGGCTGTTTCCGTCCGCACCCAGGACCTCGACCGGGGTGCGCGGCAGGTGGTCGAGCCGCTCGGCGCGGCCTCCACGCTGGATGACCTCGGAGATGAAGGCTTGGATCCCTCGACCGGCAGTGTCGTGCACTCGACTGCGTCCATTTCTGTGTCGCGACCCGTACGCCTCGGTGAGCTGTGTTGCGACGGGTCTACGCGGCACGACTCGGGTTACTGCACCCACAGTACGGGCACGGGGTGCGGCCACCACAGGACGCGTCGGCATCCGGTGGGTCGGGCCGAGTACCGGGCGACCACTCCGGTATAGCTTGACACCAGGAACGACAGGTGGAGGCGACGTGGCCGGCAGCAAAATCTCCGCACGGGAGTTCATCGACAGCGTCCTCGACGAGGGCAGTTTCGTCTCCTGGGACACGACACCCGTCGACGTCGGCGCCGACGAGACGTACCGCGCCGAACTCGCTCGTGCGGCCGAGCGTTCCGGCGTCGACGAATCGGTGATCACCGGTATCGGCACGGTGCACGGCCGTCCCATCGCGATCATCGCGTGCGAGTTCGCGTTCCTGGCCGGGTCGATCGGGGTGGCCGCGTCCGAGCGCATCGTGTCGGCGATCGAACGCGCCACCGCCGAAGGGGTGCCGCTGCTCGCGTCCCCCACCTCCGGCGGCACCCGCATGCAGGAGGGCACGCTCGCGTTCGTGCAGATGGTGAAGATCGCCGCCGCGGTCGCCGCGCACAAGGCCGCGCACCTCGGATACCTGGTGTACCTGCGCAATCCGACCACCGGCGGGGTGTTCGCGTCGTGGGGTTCGCTCGGCCACATCACCGCCGCCGAACCCGGTGCGCTCGTCGGCTTCCTCGGACCGCGCGTCTACAAGGCGCTGTACCACGAGGAATTCCCGCCGGGCGTGCAGACCGCCGAGAACCTGTCCGCCAACGGCGTGATCGACGGGGTGGCACCGCTCGAGGCCGTGCGACGGCTCGTGCACCGCACGCTGCGGGTGCTGGTCGAGCCGAGCAGCCCGGACGAGGGCGCCGAGGCGGCCGTCACGGACATCGACGAGGTGCCGGATGTGCCCGCGTGGCAGTCGGTGATCCTGTCCCGCCGTCCCGAACGACCCGGGATCCGGCAGTTGCTGCGGCACGCCGCGTCGGCGCAGGTACCGCTGTCCGGCACCGGTCAGGGCGAGGCCGACAAGACGGTGCTGCTCTCGCTCGCCCGGTTCCGGGGCGTGTCGTGCGTGCTGTTCGGTCAGGACCGCAGCGGCCAGTCCGCCGCGCTGACGATGGGGCCGGGTGCGCTGCGCGAGGCGCGTCGCGCGATGCGGCTCGCCGACGAATTGCGGCTGCCGCTGGTGCTGGTCATCGACACCCTCGGGGCTTCGCTGTCGCGTGAGGCCGAGGAGAAGGGACTCGCACCGGAGATCGCCCGGTGCATAGCCGATCTGGTGACTCTGCCGACCCCGACGGTGTCTGTGCTGCTCGGTCAGGGCACCGGCGGGGGCGCCCTGGCGCTGCTGCCCGCCGACCGCGTGCTGTGTGCGCAGAACGGCTGGCTGGCGCCGCTGCCGCCGGAGGGTGCGAGCGCGATCGTGCACCGCGACACGACGCACGCGCCGCAGATGGCCGCCGCGCAAGGAGTTCGCTCACGAGATCTGTTGCGCCACGGCATAGTCGACGGTGTGATTCCCGAATTCCCGGATGCTACAGAAGAACCCACGGAGTTCGTGAAGCGGGTCGGCGCGGCCGTGGCCGTCGAACTGGGCGATCTGGCGAGCGAACCCGCCGATACGAGGTACGCGCGGCGCCTCGAACGCTACCGCCGGCTGGGGTTGCCCGACTGAAGATCCGACCCGGGAGCGTGCCGGCCGGGGAAGGTCACCGCAGGCCCCGGCGTTCCCGACCTCAGGGCAGCCGGCCGCGTCGGCCCGCGAGGCGCGCGAGTTCCCGGAGCACGCCGGGGGCCTTGCGCGCCACGGTCAGGACCGCCCGATCGGACATGGTCGGGCGCGGCGGTGCCGCCGACTGCGTCGGCCGGGCCCCGTTCGTCGCGGCGAACAGCCGTACCTGACCGGGGACGCCTTTGAGCCGGTGCCTGCCGAGGTCGGTGAAGTCGATGTCGGCACCGGCCGCGAGATCGCGCACCGTTTGTGAGCACCGCACCTGCCCCGGGCCGGCGGATGCGGCGATGCGGGCCCCGAGGTGCACCGTCATCCCGGTCAGTTCCGGACCCGCACGGGTGACCGGACCGGCGTGCACACCGGCCCGGACCGCGAGTCCGAGTGTCCTTGCCGCACTGTCTATTCGATGCGCGCAGTGCAGCGCGGCCGCCGGTCCGTCGAACACGCTCAGGGTGCCGTCACCGGCGATGCCGACCAGGCTGCCGCCGCCCGCCCCGACCTCGCCGCGCACCATCCGGTCGTGTGCGGCCAGGAGTTCCGCGAAACGGTTGTCCCCCAGCTGCGCGAGCACCTCGGTCGAGCGCACGACGTCGGTGAACAGGATGGTCACGAGAAAGCGGTCCGCGTCGACCGGGCGGACCGTGCCGGTGGCGAGTTCCTCGACGTGGTCGAGCACCGGGATCAACGCCTCGCCGAGGGTCGCACCGGCCGGGATCGGCGGCAGGTCGTGGAAACGGCCGTTCGGCACGAGTTCGGCGACCCGGCGGACGGCGTCCCGGGCGAACAGGCTCTCCGGCTGGTGCAGCACCTCGGTGCGGCACTGGATCGAGGGCAGCACCTGCACGTAGCTCACCCGCATCGCCCACTCGAGATGCTGCTGCGCGGTTGCCGGTGTGGCAGAACAGCGTTCGAGCATGGCCATGATGCGGCGGTTGTGCGGAACATCGAGGGTGGGGTGCGCCAGGGAGGTCAGTTCGCCGTGCCCCCAGCGTGCGTACGCGCCCCGGAAGGAATCGACGAACCGGTCCCGTTGGGCGCGGGTCCATCCGGGCGGCGGCTCGCCGTCCTCGGACAGCAGAGCCTCGGACCAAGGCTCGGCGAGGACCAGCCCGGCGACCCGGTCGGGACAGCGGGCGGCGAGCAGGGCGACCGCCCCGCAGGTACTGGAGGCTCCGACCAGTGTCACCCGCGCGACACCGGCGTCGTCGAGGACCGCGAGGACGTCGTCGGCCTGCTCCTCGAGGGTCGGAACGTGGTCGACCGGATCGGACAGCCCGAAGCCGCGCCGCTGGAAGAACAGCGACCGCGCGAAGCTGGCGCAGCGTTCGAAGTTGTAGTGCAGATGCGGATCGGTCCACATCAGGTCCGGGTGCATCATGTCCTCGAAGAACCAGGCCACCAGGTGTGGTCCTCCGCCCACGAGCTGGTACGCCAGTGCGTGACCGTCGCGCTGGATGTACCGCGTCACGGGCGGGTCCATGGGACAACGATAGGCGGCGACCGGGCGAGCTGCGAGGGATCAGCCCCTCGTCCGACCCCGGTGACCCGGCGCGACGAGATTCCTGCTCACCCGCTGGAGCCCGCGACGGCACCCGCGGTGACGGCCGCGATCATCGCGGTGTTGACCGCCTCGACCGCCTGACGGACCGCGGCTCCCGCCCATTCCCCTTCTGCGATCTCCTTCGCGCGCTTGTTCACGGCACGCTTGTCCGCGTCCGGGAACACCTTCGAGGCCGCAGAGACGGCCGAGAGCATCGAGACAAGGGCCGCGGTCCGTGGCGCCGGAGTGAGACCGTCGACCAGCGCGGCCCGCAGTTCGGCGCGCACGTGCCGCTCGTGACTCTCGTCCACCGCGGGCCACCGGCGCGTCGTGAACAGTCCGAGGATCCGACCGCGCTCTTCCCGCAGCCAGCCCCGGTCGACGATTCGATCGATCAGCGTGTCCTGCAGACCCTTGGTGAGCTTCTCGATCGCCGACGCCGGTTTCATCGGTTTCGCGTCGGCGAGCCTGCGGGTGGCGTCGGCGAGCACCGGATCGTCCGGCGCCGGGTCCGGGCGCACCACGAGCCGGCCCTTCCGGACGACGCTGCCGTCGATGTCGGGCGTGACGGTCCCGGCGAGCGCGAGTTCGAGCAGCACCGCCCCGGCCAGCACCCGCGGCAACCGGGTACCGTCCACGATCGGTTTGCCCGATTCGTCGTCCAGCAGCAACAGCAGCAGGTCTTCGGCGAGCAGCGGCATGTAATCCACGTTACTGTTCGCCACCCGCTCGTCGACCGATTCGGACCGTCCGTCGCACGGCATCCGCACCGAACCGCGGGGTGGCACCCGGGGCACCGTCCGGTCGCATAAGGTGTTCGGCGTCACAGTGCTGTGTGGAGGAAGGACACGAATCGATGAGCTCGTACGCGGAGGCGTTCCGGCAGAGTGTGGAGGACCCGGAGACCTTCTGGCTCGACGCCGCGCGCGGAGTGGACTGGGTGAACGCACCGACCCGGGCTCTCGACGGTTCCGAGGCGCCCTCCTTCCGCTGGTTCCCGGACGGCACGCTCAACACCAGCGTCAACGCACTGGACCGGCACGTGCAGGCCGGCCACGGCGACCGCACCGCGCTGATCTGGGACTCGGCGATGGTCCCGGCCAAGCGCACCTACACCTATTCCGAGCTGCTCGACGAGGTTGCCGTGTTCGCCGGCGTGCTGCGTGACCAGGGCATCGTCGCTGGGGACCGTGTCATCGTCTACATGCCGATGATCCCGGAGGCAGCCATCGCGATGCTCGCGTGCGCCCGCATCGGCGCCGTGCACTCGGTGGTGTTCGGCGGGTTCGCCGCGAAGGAACTGGCCACCCGCATCGACGACGCGCAGCCGGCGCTCCTGGTGACCGCGTCCGGCGGTCTCGAGCCGGGCCGCACCGTCGAATATCTCCCCATGGTCGAACAGGCGATCGGCCTGTCGCAGACCCCGCCGCACACCGTGATCGTCAAGGACCGCGAGTCCATCCCGGGCTCGGCCGCGGACTACAAGACCTCGTCGGCGGCGTGGTTCGACTGGGACGAGCTGGTCGCCGACGCCGGCCCGGCCGATCCGGTCCCGGTCGCGGCCACCGACCCGCTGTACATCCTGTACACCTCGGGGACCACCGGGAAGCCGAAGGGTGTGGTCCGCGACAACGGCGGTCACGCGGTCGCGCTGACCTGGTCGATGCGCAACATCTACGACATCTCCCCCGGTGACGTGTGGTGGACGGCCTCCGACGTCGGCTGGGTCGTCGGCCACTCCTACATCGTGTACGGGCCGCTGCTCGTCGGCGCGACGACCGTGATGTACGAGGGCAAGCCGGTGGGCACCCCCGACGCGGGCGCGTTCTGGCGGATCATCTCCGAATACGGTGTCCGTGCGCTGTTCACCGCACCCACCGCGATCCGCGCCGTCCGCAAGGCCGATCCGAACGCCGAGGAACTGAAGAAGTACGACATCTCGTCGCTGCAGACGCTGTTCGCGGCCGGCGAGCGTCTCGACCCGGACACCTACGAATGGGCGACCGCCGTCCTCGACCGTCCCGTCGTCGACCACTGGTGGCAGACCGAGACCGGCTGGGCGATCGCGGCGAATCTGCGCGGCCTCGAACCGATGCCGCTCAAGGCCGGCTCCCCCACCGTCCCGGTCCCCGGCTACCGCGTCGAAATCGTCGACGGCGAAGGCAAGCGCGTCGAGGCCGGCACCGAGGGCAACATCGTCATCGCGCTGCCGTTGCCGCCCGGCACCCTCACCGGTCTGTGGCGCGACGAGGATCGCTACCGCCGCTCCTACCTCGACACGTTCCCCGGCTACTACCTCACCGGCGACTCCGGGTACATCGACGAGGACGGCTACGTGTTCGTCCTCGGCCGCTCCGACGACGTCATCAACGTTGCCGGACACCGTCTTTCGACGGGAAGCATGGAAGCGGTCGTGGCGTCGCACCCCGCCGTCGCCGAGTGCGCGGTCATCGGCATCCGCGACGAGCTCAAGGGCCAGCGGCCCAGCGGCTACGTCGTCCTCAAGGCCGGCGTCGATATCGATCCGGAGAAGCTCCGGCAGGAACTGGTCACGATGGTCCGCGAACAGATCGGTGCCGTCGCAACCTTCCGCGACGTGACGGTGGTGCAGGCGCTGCCGAAGACCCGATCCGGCAAGATCCTGCGGAAGACCATGCGGCAGATCGCCGATCACGAGCAGTACACGGTTCCCTCGACCATCGAGGACCCGGCGGTGCTCGAGGCGCTGGAGCGGCAGCTCGGCGGCTAGAGCAGAAGACGAAGGGACCCCGCCGCCGAGCGCTGCTCAGCGGTGGGGTTCTTCCGTGTCGTGGCCGGCGCCGGTGCGCAGCCGTCGTCCGTAGTCGACGAGTTCCTGCAGCTTCGCGTCGTTCTTCTCGCTCACCCGGGTGTCGCGCTCGGGTAGCTGCAGCGACTCCTCCGCCGCGATGCCGGCCTGCAGCTGACGGCCGCGCTCGAGTTCGGCATCGAATTCGGCGCCGAACAGCAACGCCAGGTTCGTGATCCACAGCCAGAGCAGGAAGATCACGGCGCCGGCGAGCGAACCGTACGTGCGGTCGTAACTGCCGAAGTTGGAGACGTAGAACGCAAAGATCACCGAGGCGGCGATCCAGGTGCCGATCGCGATGACCGATCCGAGGCTGAGCCACCGGAACTTCGGTTGTGCCACATTGGGTGTCACGTAGTAGAGCACCGCCACGATCACCACGACGAGCACGAGCATCACCGGCCATTTGGCGATGTTCCACACGGTGACCGCGGTGTCGCCGAGCCCGACGGCATCGCCGAGGGCACGCGCGACCGGGCCGCTGATCACGAGCATCGCGGCGGTCGCGCCGGCGGCGATCAGTGCCAGCGCCGTGACGAGCAGCATCAGAGGCCGCAGTTTCCACACCGGCCGGCCCTCGTCGATCTCGTAGATGCGGTTCATCGCCCGGCCGAACGCACCGACGTAGCCCGACGCGGTCCACAGCGCGGCGAGCACACCGATGATCAGCGCGAGCCCGGCGGACGGGGCGTTCACGAGCTGCTCGACCGGTCCACGCAGGGTGTCCACCGCCGAGGCGGGACCGAGATCCTCGACCATCTGCATCATTCCGTCGACCGTGGATCGTCCCTGCCCGACCACGCCGAGCAGCGACACCACCACGAGCAGTGCGGGAAACAGCGACAGCACCGCGTAGTAGGTGAGCGCGGCGGCGAGGTCCGTGCACTGGTCGCGGCCGAATTCGCGAACTGTCCTGCGGACCACGTACTTCCACGACGGTTTCGTCAGATCCGTCGGTGAGTCCGGTTTGCGGGGATCGTCGGGCGCGACCGTCCCACCGGTGCGTCCCGAGCCTTCGTCGACCGTCATGGCGCCATGAGTACCCGCGCTCGGCGGCCGACCAAACGCGCGCGCCCGGCGTCCATCCGACGTACGATGCGGCGATGTCCGATGCCATCAGCGGCTCGAGCGACGGGTTCTCCGCGATCGTGGACCGCCTCGACTATCCGATGTTCGTGGTGACCACGCGCGCGGCGAACGAACGCAGCGGGTGCCTGGTCGGTTTCGCCACCCAAGCGGGGATCGACCCGCCGCGGTTCCTCGTGGGCCTGTCCGACAAGAACCGCACGTTTCGGGTGGCCACCGCGGCCGATCATCTCGCCGTGCACGTCCTCGACCAGCGGAACCTGCCGCTGGCCGCGCTGTTCGGCGGGGAGACCGGCGACGAGGTGGACAAGTTCGCACGCTGCCGCTGGAGCGAGGGTCCGCACGGCCTGCCCATCCTGGAGGACGCCGCGGCATGGTTCACCGGCGAGATCCTCGGCCGGTTCGAACTCGGCGACCACGTCGGCTTCCTGCTCGCCCCCGACGAAGGTGAACTCCGCAGCGACCTCACCGACCTCGTGACGTTCCGGGACGTACGCGACATCGACGCCGGCCACGACGCGTGACGACGGCTCTCCCGACATCCGCTCGGTCCCCAGCCATCCTTCCCGACGATCGTCACAGCGTCTGACTGGGTGCCGAGCGGATACGGCGGAGTGCCCTCTCGAAACGCGCCACGAACACGCCGCCGGGAGTGCGGATGGTCCGCTGCAGGTCAGGGTCGGGTATGCCACTGTCGCGCAACCGCAGCCGGCTGAGGGATTCGCCGGGGCTCTCGCTGCGTCCGTCGAGGAAGCCGACGATGCGCCGGGCTGCGGCAATCCCGGTTCGCGGCGCGTCGAGCAGATCGTCGAAACACAGCCCCGGGTCGTGGCGCAGGGCGCTGTCCCCGATCACGACGGCTTCGTCCTCACTCACCGTCCGGGCGAGGTCGACGACGGTACGAGCCGGAGACGTGACGCGCATGTCGTCCAGTTCGACGACGTCCCCGTCGAGCCTCCCGGCGTGCCCGTAGCGCGTCGCCGACCGATACCCTCCTGCGTCGCGCCCGTTGGTGACGTGTACCCGCCCCAGGTCGGTACGCAACACGTCGAACCCGTGCAGGACGGCGGCGGAGATGTGGCTGAGTGCCGCCGAAGATCCGAGTTTCGCCCCTCGGCCCGCGCATGGATCGTGTGCCGACCGACGTCGTCGAGATGCCGTAGTCCCTCGCTGTCGAGATAGACACCGGGCGTGAGCCGTGCGAGGTCGCCGCGTCGCACCGCCCGCCGCAGTTCGGCATCGGTACGGCCGGCCGCGAGAGCATCGCGTCGGAACAGCGGTTCTGCCATGTCGGCCGGCGTGCCGCACGACGGCCCGCCTCTTCGTCCGCGAACCGGTGATCGGCGGCGATCTGTGGATGGATGCGCCGCCTGTGGAATTCGTATCCGCTCGGTCCCCAGCCATCCTTCCCGACGATCGGACCAGCGGATAGCTGGCGGCACCGCGGATACCCGTGATCTGATCGGAGGATGCGCCGCCTCGACGACCCGATCGATCCCACCCGAACACTCGACGACGCCGGCCTGCGCGCGCTGTACGCCTATTCCCCGCAATTGGACGGGCCGTGGATCCGCGTCAACTTCGTGTCGTCGCTCGACGGTGCCGTCGCGGTGGACGGCCGATCCGGCGGGCTCGGGACCCCGGCCGACAAGAAGGTCTTCGGGATGTTGCGTGAGCTCGCCGAGGTGATCGTCGTCGGGGCGGGCACGGCCCGGGGTGAGAACTACGGGGGTGCGCGCACGAGTCCGGCGCTGCGCGAACGTCGCGCGGCGGCGGGTCTGCCCGAGATCGCGCCGGTCGTGGTGGTCACCGCGTCGGGCGATCTCGATCCGCAGATGCGGCTGTTCACCGACACGTTCGTGCCGCCGGTTGTGTTCACCAGTACCCGGGTATCCGATGCGAAACGTCGCGCGTTGGTCGACGCCGGTGCAGACGTGCGGGTCGTCGCCGATCACGAGATCGACGGCGTCACGCTCGTCTCGGCGCTCGCCGACGCCGGCTGGCGCCGGGTGCTGTGCGAAGGGGGACCGAGATTGTTCGGCACGTTGATCGCGGACGGGGTGGTCGACGAGCTGTGCCTGACGCTCGCGCCGATGCTGGCGGCCGGTTCGGCGGGTCGCATCGCGACCGCCCCGGTGTCGGCGCCGACGTCGATGCGACGCGAGCACCTGCTGGCCGACGACGACGGAACACTGCTGGGCCGGTGGGTCCGGTCCGATCACCGGGAAGGGGACTCGAATGAGTGACGTGGCGGACGGCACGCGGCAGTCCGAGGAGCTGGTCGAGCGGCTCGCCGACCTCATGGACGCCCACGGGTACACGGTGGCGTGCGCGGAGTCGCTGACGTCCGGGGCGATAGCCTCGCGGCTCGGCGCCGGGCAGGGCAGCTCGGAATGGTTCCGCGGCGGCATCGTCGCGTATTCACGGTCCGTCAAGCACGGTCTGCTGAAGGTACCCGAGGGTCCCGTGGTGTGCGAGGCGGCGGCGCGGGCGATGGCCGAGCATACGGCGCGGCTGCTGGACGCCGATCTCGTCGTCGCCGTCACCGGAGCCGGTGGACCCGACCCGCAGGACGGACGTCCGCCGGGGACAGTGTGTTTCGCGACGACCGGACCGGGCGGCACCCGTTACGAGGAGCGGTACTTCGAGGGCGATCCGGAGAAGGTGCTGGAGAAGACGGTGCGTCACGCCCTGACGTTGCTGGTGGACCGCGCCTCCGCCTGACCGTCGGTAATTCGGGTGCGTGCGGGTGCACGCGGCATCTACCGTACGAACATGCAGGTTGTGTTCACCAAGGGTCCCGGTACGAGCTACGACATCGCCGTGCACCGCGGAACCGGTGCGTCGCTGGCTCCGCGCAACGGTCCCGGCGGTCATCCCTATCTGCCGCACGATCTGGTGCACCTGCTCGTCGAACAGGTGGCCGGGATCGAACTCGGGGTGTTCGGGCAGCTCGCGGCGGGCGACAACGGTCTGTTCTGGCCGGCCGATCCCGCCGAGCGGGCGAAAGCCGCCCGTCACCGGAAGTCCAAGGGCGCCAAGCGCTCCGATCGGGCGAAGAAGGACATGACCCGATCGGAGGAACTGGCGGGAATCGCCGTTCCGGTGTGGGAGGTGCGACGCGGGTTCGCGAAAACCTTGCCCGCGTACGTCACCCGCAACGAGATTCCACCCGTCGTCGAGCAGATCGTCGGACGACTCGACGACTACGCCGACCGGTGGCATGCGCTCCCGGTCGGCGAATCGCTCACCGTGACATGGTGATTGCTCAGAACACCTCGGGCGAGACGTCGAGCGTGGTGCGGTCCAGGCTGTCGAGCAGATCGAACTGCGGGCCGGTCTTCGGCATCTCGAAGCGGTAGAAGTACCGGGCGGCAGCGCGCTTGCCGTCGAAGAAGGCGCCCTCGCGGTCGCCGACGGCGAGGAGCTGTTCGAGCCAGATCCACGCGACCACGACGTGTCCGACCGCTTCCAGGTAGACCGACGAGTTCGCCAGCGCCAGTTCGGGATCGCGGCCCGCCCACAGCTTCGCCGTGGTGGTACCGACACGCACGACGGCCGCCTCGAGCTCTTGCGCGTACTCGGCGGCTGCGCCACCGGCGGCCCGCGCCTTCGCGACGGTCGCGGCGATGGTCTCGCCCAGCAGCGCCAGACCGGCACCGCCCTTCATGATCACCTTGCGGCCGAGCAGGTCCAGGCCCTGGATGCCGTGGGTGCCCTCGTGGATCTGGTTGAGTCGGTTGTCGCGGTAGAACTGCTCGACGTCGAACTCGCGGGTGTAGCCGTAGCCGCCGTGTACCTGGATCGCGAGACTGTTCGCCTCGAGGCACCACTGCGACGGCCACGACTTGGCGATCGGGGTGAGCACGTCGAGCAGCAGGCCGGCGCGGTCGCGGGCCTCGGCGTCCGCGGCGCTGCGCTCCTCGTCGACGAGCTTGGAGCAGTACAGCCCGAGCGCGAGGGCACCTTCGACGTACGCCTTCTGCGCGAGCAGCATGCGGCGGACATCGGCATGCTCGATGAGCGGCACCTGCGCGGAGGCCGGGTCCTTCTCGGCGAGCGGACGGCCCTGCGTGCGGGTGCGCGCGTACTCGAGCGACTGCAGGTACCCGGTGTAGCCGAGGGCGGTCGCGAGGAATCCGACGCCGATGCGCGCCTCGTTCATCAGCAGGAACATGTACGACAGGCCCTTGTTGGCCTCGCCGAGCAGGTACCCGACCGCCCCCTCGCGCCCGCCCGGGGTGAAGGAGCCGTCGCCGAAGTTCAGCAGCGTGTTGGTGGTGCCGCGGTTGCCCATCTTGTGGTTCAGGCCCACGAGGGCGACGTCGTTGCGTTCGCCGAGCGTGCCGTCGGCGTTCACGAGGAACTTCGGGACGATGAACAGCGAGATGCCCTTGACGCCGGCCGGTCCGCCGGGGATCTTCGCGAGCACCAGGTGCACGATGTTCTCGGTCAGCTCGTGGTCGCCGCCGGAGATCCACATCTTGGTGCCGGTCAGGCGGTAGGTGCCGTCGTCCTGGGGGATCGCCTTGGTGGTGATGTCGGCGAGCGACGAGCCGGCCTGCGGCTCGGACAGGCACATGGTGCCGAAGAACCGGCCCTCGAGCAGCGACGGAACGTACGTCGCGACCTGCTCCTCGGTGCCGTGGGTGGCGATGACGTTGGCGTTGCCGACGGTGAGGAAGGGGTACGCGGAGGTCCCGGCGTTCGCGGCCTGGAACCACGCCATCGCCGCGCGCAGCACGGTCACCGGCAGCTGCATGCCACCGAGCGACTCGTCGAAGCTCGCGGAGAGCAGCCCGGCCTTGGAGAACTGGTCGAGCGCCTCCTTGACCTCGGGGATCATCTCGACGCGCCCGTCCTCGCCGATGCGCGGTTCCTCGGCGTCGGCCTTCTTGTTGTGCGTGGCGAAATGCTTGGTGGCGAGGTCGGCGCTGAGGTCGAGGATGCCGTCGAACGTCTCGCGGGAGTGCTCGGCGAAGTAGGGGCGGCCGGTCAGCGACACGACGTCGAGCCAGTCGTACAGCAGGAAGTCGAGGTCACGCCGGGACAGGACGGGAGCGGGCATGGCTATCCTTTCAGGACGACTAAGCGCTCACTTAGTAAACCGGTGACGGTGCATGATGTCAACGAGCACCCCGATCGACCAGGACGGACAACCATGACCGACAGCACCGCCACCACCGCCGGACCCGGCGACCCCGCCGCCCTGACCGGCGTCAAGTCCGACGTCGCGCGGCGCCTCGTGCTGTCGGCCGTGGACTCGTTCGCCCGGCGCGGCTACCACGCCACGACCACCCGCGACATCTCGGTCGGCGCAGGACTGAGCCCCGCCGCGCTCTACGTGCACTTCCCCTCCAAGGAGGAGGTGCTGTTCGAGGCGAGCCGCATCGGGCACCGGTTCGTCCTCGACTCGATCACCGCGGCCGCCGCCGGCGCGGAGACACCCGTCGAGCGGATCCGCGCGATCGTCGACCGGTTCGTGCGCATCCACGCCGAACACCACACGATGTGCCGCGTCGCCCAGTACGAACTGCACGCCCTCACCGACGAGCACTACCGGGAGATCGCCGAGATCCGGCGGGCGACCGACGCGGTGATCCGCGGGGAGATCCAGCGCGGCGTCGACTCGGGTGCGTTCACCGTCGGCGACGTCCCCACCGCGGCGCTGGCGATCCTCTCGCTCGGCATCGACGTCTCCCGCTGGTACCAGCCCGGCCGCATGGACATCGACGCGCTCGCCGGCAACTACGTCGCGCTGGTGCTGTCGATGCTCGGCGCCGCCCCGGGTGCGAACGCACAGGGCACAATGCCCACATGAGCGCCCACGCCACCGTCCTGGTCGTCGACGACGACGAGGACGTGCTCGCGTCGCTGCGCCGCGGACTGCGCCTGTCCGGTTTCGCGGTCCTGACCGCCACGGACGGTCGCGACGCGCTCGCGGTCGTCGAGCAGCAGCGGCCCGACGCGATGGTCCTGGACATGAACATGCCGGTCCTCGACGGCACCGGCGTGGTGACCGCGCTGCGCGAGGCGGGTGACGACATCCCGATCTGCGTGCTCAGCGCCCGCAGTGCCGTCGACGACCGCATCGCCGGTCTCGAAGCCGGCGCCGACGACTACCTCACCAAACCGTTCGTGCTCGCCGAACTGGTTGCGCGGATCAAGGCGATGCTGCGACGCGGGCGGGGTGGCGCACCCTCGGCGACCGTGCGGGTCGGCGACCTCGAACTCGACCCTGCCGGTCGTCGCGTGCACCTCGCCGGGGTGCCGGTCGAACTGACCAAACGCGAGTTCGAGCTGCTCGAGGTGCTGGCACGCAACGCCGGGATCGTGCTGACCCGCGAGCGGCTGCTGTCGCTGGTGTGGGGCTACGACTTCGACTCCGACACGAACGTCGTGGACGTGTTCGTCGGATACCTGCGCCGCAAGCTCGAGGCCGGCGGCGCACCCCGACTCGTGCACACCGTGCGCGGAGTCGGATTCGTGATGCGAGAACCGTGATGCCACACCGTTTTTCACTTCGAGCGCGGGTTGCGGCAGCAACGGCGCTGGGCACGACCGTGGTCGTCGGCGTGCTCGGCGTGCTCGTCGCGATCGAGATCGACCGCAACAACCTCGCCCAGCTCGATCGCCGCCTCGACACCGCCGCGCAGGTTCTCGTCGCCAACGCCGGGACCGCCGGATTGTTCCTGCCCGCGCTCGGCGACGCCGGCGCGTTCGCGGTGACGATCCGCGCCGAAAAGGACGGCCACGTCCGCAGCAGCACCCCGACGCAGCTCCCCGAACTCGACCTCGGGGCCCACACCGTCACGGTCGGCGATGTTCCCTACCGCGCCGTCACCGCACCGGTCGAGGCGACGCGCGGCCGCCTGTCGGTCGCCGTTCCGTACGCGGAGGCACAGGACGTCACGACCGCGCAGCACCGGCAGCTGGCCGTCGCCGGGCTGTGCGCGATCGCGGTCGCCACCGGTCTCGGCTGGGTGTTCGGGGGCCGCGCGGTGCGGCCGCTGGTGGATCTCACGGGCCGGATCGCCTTCCGGGATCCGGATCTCGCGCCCCGCAGATCCGGTGTCCGCGAGGCCGACGAACTCGCGGCCGCCGCCGGGGCGATGCTCGCCGACGTGGCATATGCCCAGGCCGCCACCGACGCGGCGCTCGCAACCGCGCGGGACTTCGCGGCCGCCGCGGCCCACGAACTGCGGACACCGCTGACGGCGATGCGCACCGACCTCGAGGTGCTCTCGACCCACGACCTCGCCGCCGCCGACCGTACCGAGATCCTCGGCGACCTCGTCCGCACCCAGGGCCGGGTGGAGTCGACCCTCGACGATCTCGAACGTCTCGCCCGCGGCGACCTGTCGAGCACCGACGATTTCGTCGACACCGATCCGGTGGAGATCTGCGATGCGGCCGCCGCCGAGGCGCGCGGCCGGTATCCGGGCCTGACGGTGGAGGTCGACGGGGAACCCGGTCGTCTCGTGCCGGCACTGCCCGGGGGCCTCCGGCTCGTCGTCGACAATGCGATCGCCAACGCGGTCCGGCACGGCGGCGCCCGCCACGTCCGGCTGACGGTCACCCCGGACGGCCCCGACACGGTGCTCACCGTCGACGACGACGGCACCGGTGTGCCCGCCGAGGAGCGGGAGGTCGTGTTCGAACGGTTCCGGCGCGGCACGGGCGCATCCCGCACCGGTTCCGGGCTCGGGCTCACACTGGTCGCGCAGCAGGCGGCGCTGCACGGCGGGACGGCACGTCTCGAGGACTCACCGCTCGGCGGAGCGCGGCTGACGGTGAGGATCGCGAACCCGCAGGGGTGAGCCGGGTCCACACCTCGGGTGGGTTCGCCGCGGCGCCGGCCGCGAGCACGATGGACGCATCAGACCACCCGATCGTCCACGGAGGACCGAATGTCGAAGAGCCGCAAGCTGATTGCCGCCATGATGATGACCGCGCCGTTGCTGCTCGGGTTCGCGGGCACCGCCGGCGCCGACTCGATGCACCGGAGCGAGGACGGTCGCTGCGACGTCGCGCTCGTCGACGAGCACGGGAACATCATCCGCATCGACGAGAAGTCTCCGGGGACCCGGCTCGACGGGCTGCGGTGCGACGACGGACTGTGGCGCTTCACCACCAACGGCAACACCTACCGGAGCGGCGACGTCGCCACGGCCACCCTCGTCCGGGAACGGGACCGGGATCGGTGAGAAAGCACGACGCCCCGCATCGCGAGCGATGCGGGGCGTCGTCGTGGATCGATCTAGTTGGTGCCCAGCAGATCGATGATGAACACCAGCGTCTTGCCGCCGAGCGGATGCCCGGAACCGGCGGGACCGTACGCGAGCTCCGGCGGGACCGTGAGCTTGCGGCGGCCACCGACCTTCATGCCGGGGATGCCTTCCTGCCAGCCCGGGATCAGACGCCCGAGCGGGAACTTCACGGACTCGCCGCGGCTGAACGACGAGTCGAACACGTCGTTCGTGTCGTACTCGACGCCGTGGTAGTGCACGTCCACGACCGCGCCGGGCTGCGCCTCGGCACCGTCACCGACGGTGATGTCCTCGACGACCAGTTCGGTCGGGGCCGGACCGGTGGCCGGTTCGACGACCGGCACCGCCGGCGGCACCTTCACATCGAGCAGGTCGATGACGAACACCAGCGTCTTGCCCGAGAGCCGGTGGCCGGATCCGGCCGGGCCGTAGGCGAGCTCCGGCGGGATCGTCAGCTGACGACGGCCGCCGACCTTCATGCCCGGGATGCCTTCCTGCCACCCGGCGATCAGGCCGGCCAGCGGGAAGGTGATGGACTCACCGCGGTTCCACGACGAATCGAACTCCTCGCCGGTGTCGAACTCGACACCGACGTAGTGAACCTCGACCTTCGCGCCGGGGGTGGCCTCGGCACCGTCACCGACCGTGAGGTCCTTGATGACCAGCTCGGTGGGTGCGGGACCGTCCTGGAACTCGATCTCCGGCTTGCTCATGCGTGTTCTCCTCGTCGAGGTTGCGTTCGGACGCGCGTCAGCGCGCGTCGAGGGCGGTGTAGGCGCGCTCGGTGTAGCCGGTGTAGATCTGGCGCGGGCGGCCGATCTTCAGGGTCGGATCCGAGTGCATCTCACGCCAGTGCGCGATCCAGCCGGGCAGGCGGCCGAGCGCGAACAGCACGGTGAACATGCGGTCCGGGAAGCCCATCGCCCGGTAGATGAGACCGGTGTAGAAGTCGACGTTCGGGTACAGCTTGCGCTCGATGAAGTACTCGTCGGTGAGCGCGGCTTCCTCGAGCTTCATGGCGATCTCGAGCAGTTCGTCGCCCGCGCCCAGCTTGGAGAGGATCGAGTCGGCGGTCTTCTTCACGATCGCGGCACGCGGATCGTAGTTGCGGTAGACGCGGTGACCGAAGCCCATGAGCTTCACGCCGTCTTCCTTGTTCTTGACCTTGCGGACGAACTCGTTGACGTCGCCGCCGGAGGCCTTGATCTTGTCGAGCATCTCGAGCACGGCCTGGTTGGCGCCGCCGTGCAGCGGGCCCCACAGCGCGTTGATGCCACCGGAGATCGAGGTGAACAGGTTGGCGTCGGACGAACCGACCAGACGCACCGTCGACGTGGAGCAGTTCTGCTCGTGGTCGGCGTGCAGGATCAGCAGCATGTCGAGAGCCTGCGCGATCTCGGGATCGATCTCGTACGGCTCGGCCGGGAACCCGAACGTCATACGCAGGAAGTTCTCGACCAGCGACAGCGAGTTGTCCGGGTACAGGAACGGCTGGCCGACGGACTTCTTGTAGGCGTAGGCCGCGATGGTCGGGAGCTTCGCCATGAGGCGGATCGTCGACAGCTCGACCTGCTCCGGGTCGTCCGGGTCGAGGGCGTCCTGGTAGTACGCCGACAGGGCGTTGACGGCGCTCGAGACGACCGGCATCGGGTGCGCGTTGCGCGGGAAGCCGTCGAAGAAGCGCTTGAGATCCTCGTGCAGCAGCGTGTGCCGGCGGATCTTGTCGGTGAAGACCTCGAGCTGCTCCGAGGTCGGCAGCTCACCGTAGATCAGCAGGTAGCTGACCTCGATGAACGTCGACCGTTCCGCGAGCTGCTCGATGGGGTATCCGCGGTACCGCAGGATGCCCTTCTCACCGTCGATGTACGTGATCGCCGAGGTGGTGGAGGCAGTGTTGACGAAACCGGGGTCAAGGGTGGTGTACCCGGTTGCAGCAAGGAGCTTGCCCAGCTCGATACCGTCATTGCCTTCCGTCGCCTTGGCGATCGACATTTTGTGCTCGCCACCGGGGTAGCTGAGGGTGGGGTTTGTGTCATTCTCAGCGGGCACGAAGGATCCCTCTCAAGCTCAGACCTACGAGAAACTTCCGAACATTCACGTAGAACCTAGCCGCTGGCCGGGGCGGGCGCCCAGGGAGGGTCGGTCGAAAGTCCCGGGACGGCTACCCATGCGAAGCGGAGGCGAACCCTCGTCGTGCCCGGCGATCGGCGCACACCGACGGACGTGAATGCCGCTCACCTGCGACAACACTCCACGCAAATCGATATCACGATACCGGATCGCGCGCGGTGAGGCACCCCCGGCGTGTCCGGCCGAATGTGCACCGCACCGGTACAACGGTCACACCCAGGGCGCTCGACCCCCGTCGGACCGGGGCACTCGGCCCCGTCAGACCAGGGCGCTCAGCCCCCACTGACCGGTCCACGTCTCGCCGGGCTGCAACACGACGATGTCGATGCCCAGATTGAACGCGTCCGGCGGGCACGTCGCCGGCGCGAGCGCGAGGGCACGGCCGCGGCCCGGATAGTCGTCGGCGATCGACGCGTGCACCCACCCGAAGCCCGGGCCGGTCCACAACCGCACGCCGCGACCGTCCGGGCCGAGCAGGTCGTGCCGGACCCGTCCGTCGACGTCCTCGTCGAGCGCGCTGAAGGGGGCGTCGAGCGTGACGCCGCGCAGCGACCGCGGAGAGGTGAAGTCGTAATCGCTGTCGGCGACGGGCTGCGAGTACGCGTTCGGCAGGGACCGCTCCGGGTCGACGGGCAGCCGCGTGCCGGCGGCGATCTGCAGCGTGCAGTCGTCGAGGTCGGAGTCGCCGGCCCGCAGGTACGGATGCGCACCCAGACCGAAGGGCGCGTGATAGCCGCCGATGTTGGTCGTGGTGTGGGTGACTGTCAGCCCGGCCGGCCCCAGTTCGTGGGTGACGGTGAGCCGCAACTGGTACGGCCAGCCCTTGTGCAGTCCGACCTCGAGCGCCTGCACGACCCGATTCTCGCTGTGCGACAACAACTCCCAATAGCTCGCCCATGCGAACCCGTGCAGCGCCGCGCCGTGCTCCGGATCGGTCACGGCGAGTTGGTGTTCGATGCCGTCGAAGAAGAAGTGGCCGTCGCGGACCCGGCCCGGCCACGGGGCGAGCACGACACCGCTGTACAGCGGTGGCCGCTCCCCGGCCGGCCAGCTCTCGGTGAGCGCGTAGGCGCCGTCGGGCGCCTCGTGTTCGAGCAGACGCAGCGCACCACCTGCACTGGACACCACAGCCCGGTACCCGTTCCCCTGGATACCGAAATCCCTCGGATCGGACATGCCCACAGTTTCCACGGCCGCGACGATCCACACCACCGAATCGGCGCCTCCGCGCCCGTGTGTCGTTGTGGCGGTCGGGACCGCCACAAGTACACACCGGCGCCTACGACACCCTCACGACCTCTTTCGCGACCCGGAACCGCACGAACGCGGGGAACGCGAGCACACAGAGCGCGGTGCCGATCACGACGAGCACCCCACCGCCGGCAGCCGCGACCGCGGTGCCGACCGCCGCCGCGGCGACACCGTGCGCGACGTCGCCGATGCGCGGTCCCCCGGCGACGACCACGATGAACACACCCTGCAGCCGGCCACGCATCTCGTCGGTCGCGACGGTCTGGAGCATCGTCGAGCGGAACGCCGCCGACACCATGTCGACGGCACCGCCGAATGCCAGGAACGCCAACGCGATCCAGAGCAACACGGGACCGTCACCGGGCTCGGCGAACGCGACGGTGACACCGAAACCGATCATCGCGACACCCCACAGTGCGATGCACACGATCACCGCGAGCCCCTGCCGGCGCACCCGCGGCAGCCAGCCGGAGAACACGCCGCCGAGCACCGCGCCGACGGACATCGCCGCGAACAGCAGGCCGAGGGCGAAGCCGCCGGACACCGGGTCGCCGAACGACTCGTGCGCAATCTGCGGGAACAGGGCACGGGCCATGCCGAAGACCATCGCGACGATGTCGACCACGAACGAGGCGAGCAGGATCTTCTGCGTCGACAGGTACCGGAATCCGTCGAAAACCGCGCGCAGCCCGGCCTTCGTGGTCTCCCCGAGCGGCGGGATCGCCGGCAGCCGCACCACCGCCCACAGCGTGGCGAGCAGCGCGACGGCGTCGAGCAGATACAGCGCGGACAGCCCCAGTACCGGGATGAGAACCCCGGCGAGCAGCGGTCCGGCGATCGCCCCGAACTGCATCACCGTCATGTTCAGCGAGGTCGCGGCCGCGATCTGCCCCGGTGGCAGCAGCCGCGGGATGATCGCGGACCGCGTCGGCTGATTGACCGCGAAGAACGCCTGCTGCACCGCGAACAGCCCGAGCAGCAACCACACGTTGTTCAGTCCCGCGGCGGCCTGCGCCCACAGCAGCAGCGCCGTCACGCCGAGACCGGTCGTGGTGATGGTCAGCAGCCGTCGCCGGTCCATGACATCGGCCAGCGCCCCGCCCCACAAACCGAACACCACCAGCGGGACCAGCCCGAACACACCGGTCAGGCCGACGTAGGCGGAACTGCGGGTGATCTCGTAGATCTGCTGCGGCACCGCGACCACACCGAGTTGGGCGCCGATCGTGGTGACGACCCCCGCCGACCACAGCCGCCGGTAGGCGGGGTCGCGCAGCGGGGTGGTGTCGGCGAGCAGGCGCTTCACGGCTGGAGCCGAACTGTCGACCACTGCCCGTCGACGAGCCGGGTGAGGACGCGGTTGTGGAGGCGGTTGGGACGACCCTGCCAGAACTCGACGGACTCGGGGGTGATCCGCAGGCCACCCCAGAACGGCGGGACCGGGATGTCCTCGTCGACGCCGTAGCGTTCTCCGACCTCGATCATGGCCTGTTCGAGCGCGACCCGGGACTCGATCGGCTGCGACTGCCGCGACGCCCACGCGCCGAGCCGCGAACCACGCGGCCGGGTGTGCCAGTACTCGGCGGTCTCCTCCGCCGACACTCGCGTGACCGGTCCCCGCACGGTGACCTGCCGGTGCACGGGAAGCCACGCGAACGTCGCGGACGCGTACGGCCGCGCCGCGAGCTGACGGCCCTTGTTCGACTCGTAGTTGGTGAAGAAGGTGACGCCGTCCGCGTCGATGTCCTTGCACAGCACGGTGCGGGTCACCGGGCGGCCGTCCTCGTCGACCGTGCCGAGCACCATGGCGTTCGGTTCCGGTACCTCGGCGGCGATCGCGTCGGCGAGCCACCGCCTCAGCAGCGACAGCCAGCCGCCGGCGAGGTCTTCGGGTTCGAGGTCGGCGTCGACGGACGCGGCCCCTTCGGGGCCGGCCTTCGCGTAGTCGACGCGCATCGCGGCGAGTTCCCCGGGACGCCGGGGTCGGTTCTGCGGATCTGACGACACGGGCGAAGACGCTACTCCGGAGACTGCGGGTCCGACCTGCAGCGGGGAGGTCTACAGTCTTGTTCGACGACAGCGGTGGGGTGCCCATCACATTCCGGCGCCTCGCCTCACAAGCAGTGCGACCCGGACCGGGCCGCACGAAAACAAGGAGAGTCCACCGTGGCATCGCGCGCGTCAGTACCCGAGGATTTCGTTGCCGGCCTCGAAGGCGTCGTTGCCTTCACCAGTGACATCGCCGAACCCGACAAGGACGGCGGCGCACTGCGATACCGCGGTGTCGACATCGAGGACCTCGTCGAGCGTGGTGTCACCTTCGGAGACGTGTGGGCACTGCTCGTCGACGGCAAGTTCGGTCGCGGCCTGCACCCGGCCGAACCGTTCCCCCTCCCGATCCACACCGGCGACGTCCGCGTCGACGTCCAGGCCGGCCTGGCCATGCTCGCCCCCATCTGGGGATTCCAGCCGCTGCTCGACATCGACGACGACACCGCCCGCGACAACCTCGCCCGCGCCGCGGTGATGGCGCTGTCCTACGTCGCCCAGTCCGCCCGCGGCATCTACCAGCCCGCGGTCCCGCAGAAGCGCATCGACGAGGCCAAGACCGTCACCGAACGCTTCATGGTCCGCTGGAAGGGCGAGCCGGACCCGGCGCACACCGCCGCCATCGACGCCTACTGGGTCTCCGCCGCCGAGCACGGCATGAACGCCTCCACGTTCACCGCGCGCGTCATCGCCTCCACCGGCGCCGACGCCGCCGCGGCCCTGTCCGGCGCGGTCGGCGCGATGTCCGGACCGCTGCACGGCGGCGCCCCCGCCCGGGTGCTGCCGATGATCGAGGAGACCGAACGCACCGGCGACGCCCGCGCGCTGGTCAAGGGCATCCTCGACCGCAAGGAAAAGCTCATGGGCTTCGGGCACCGCGTCTACCGCGCCGAGGATCCGCGGGCCCGGGTGCTGCGCAACACCGCCCAGCGCCTGAACGCCCCGCGCTTCGAGGTCGCCGCCGCGCTCGAGCAGGCCGCGCTCGCCGAACTGCGCGAACGCCGCCCCGACCGGGCCATCGAGACCAACGTCGAGTTCTGGGCCGCGGTGATCCTCGACTTCGCCGAGGTCCCGGCCGCGATGATGCCCGCGATGTTCACCTGCGGCCGTACCGCCGGCTGGTGCGCGCACATCCTCGAGCAGAAGCGCCTCGGGAAGCTCGTGCGACCGGCCGCGATCTACACGGGACCGGATCCGCGCTCCCCCGAGAGCGTCGAAGGCTGGGACACCATCGCACACAGCTGACCCGGCAGTCTTCGGGCGAATCGGAGGGGCCCCGGCCGGATCGGACGCAAATGCGGTGTCGGGGCCGGTGACACGGGCGGTCTAGACTACCTGTGCACCTGTCCCTCGACGCTTAGGACACGCATTCCGATGGCTGACGCTTCACCGATCATTCCCGCCGACCTCAAGCCCGCAGACGGCCGCTTCGGCTGTGGCCCCTCCAAGGTTCGCCCCGAACAGCTGCAGTCGCTGGTCGACGTCGGCGCCTCGGTGTTCGGTACCAGCCACCGCCAGAAGCCGGTCAAGGACGTCGTCGCGCGGGTGCGAGGCGGCCTGCGCGACCTGTTCTCGCTGCCCGAGGGCTACGAGGTCGTCCTCGGCAACGGCGGGTCGACCGCGTTCTGGGACGCCGCCGCGTTCGGTCTGATCCGCGAGCGTTCGCAGCACTTCACGTACGGCGAGTTCTCGTCGAAGTTCGCGTCGGTGGCGAAGAAGAACCCGTTCATCGGCGATCCGGTCGTCGTGTCGGCCGAGCCGGGTTCGGCTCCGGAGATCGTCGCCGACCCCGACGTCGACCTGATCGGCTGGGCGCACAACGAGACCTCGACCGGTGTCGCGGTCCCGGTTTCCCGCCCGGCGGGTTCGGAGAAGGCCCTCATCGCGATCGACGCGACCTCGGGTGCCGGTGGTCTGCCGGTGAACATCGCCGACGTCGACGCCTACTACTTCGCGCCGCAGAAGTGCTTCGCGGCCGACGGTGGGCTGTGGGTGGCGCTGATGAGCCCGGCCGCGCTCGAGCGCGTCGCCGAGATCAAGGAGTCGGGCCGCTTCACGCCCGAGTTCCTGTCGCTGCCGATCGCGATCGACAACTCGGTCAAGGACCAGACATACAACACCCCGGCGCTCGCGACGCTGCTGATGTTCGCCGACCAGATCGAGTGGATGAACAACAACGGTGGTCTGGAGTGGACCACCGCGCGCACCAAGGATTCGTCGTCGCGCCTGTACGAGTGGGCCGAGGCTTCGGAGTACGCGACGCCGTTCGTCGCCGATCCGGCCTACCGCTCGCAGGTCGTCGGCACCGTCGACTTCGTCGACTCGGTGGATGCCGCGGCGGTCGCGAAGATCCTGCGCGCCAACGGCATCGTCGACACCGAGCCGTACCGCAAGCTGGGCCGCAACCAGCTGCGCATCGGCATGTTCCCGGCGATCGATCCCGAGGACGTCACCCAGCTCACCAAGTGCATCGACTGGGTCGTCGGCCAGCTCTGAGTTTCACGTGACGGTGGAGGACCGGGCCCGCTGGGTCCGGTCCTCCGCTGTTTCCGGCCCGGGTGAAACTCTCGACTCCTGGTCGAGACTTCGTGTGAACCCAGCACCATAGCGCGTCCCGGGGGAGGTTGCACGACAACCCGCCGGGCGTGGCGCGGCGTGTCCTGACCTCACCGCCCCCACCGTTCCGTTACAGTCGGGCGGGTCAGTCGCGAACCGGCGCGAGGAGGTCATGGTGCGAGAGCTTCGAGTGGTCGGCCTCGAGCCCGACGGTTCCCACGTCGTGCTCGCGGATCCCGCGACCGGCGACAAGTTCCGCATCCCTGTCGACGACACCCTGCGCGCCGCCGCCCGCGGCGACCTCGCGCGTCTCGGCCAGATCCAGATCGAGACCAACAGCCAGCTCCGCCCCCGCGAGATCCAGGCCCGGATCCGCAGCGGCGCATCCGTGGAGCAGGTCGCCGAGGAAGCCGGCATTCCGATGGCGAAGGTCGAGCGTTTCGCCTACCCGGTGCTGCTCGAGCGGTCACGGGCCGCGGAGATGGCGCAGCAGGGTCACCCGGTCCGGCCGGACGGCCCCGCGGTCGAAACCCTGCTCGAGATCGTCACGCAGGCCTTCCGCACCCGCGGTCACAACATCGACGCCGCGACCTGGGACGCGTGGCGCGACGACGACGGCCACTGGGTCGCGCAGCTGCAGTGGAACGCGGGACGGTCCACCAACAGTGCGCACTGGCGGTATCAGCCCGACGCGCACGGCGGCACGATCGTCGCGCTCGACGACATCGCGAGCGACCTCGTCGATCCGGACTGCGCCCGGCCACTGCGGTATCTGACGCCGGTGTACTCGGCTCGGGACGTCGACGACACCCTCGACACCGACACGGTGGGCGAGCGGGCGTCGGCCGCCGCGGAGCCGATCACCCTGGATCGAGCGGAGCCGGAGCCGGCCGAGCAGCAGGTCACTGCCGAGGCCGAGGCCCCGGTCGTCGACTCCGACGAGGACGCCGAGGCCGAATCCGTTTCCGAGGACGATCCGCAGCCCAAGCTGGCACCGCAACACACGTCGGGCAAGGACAAGCGCGGCAAGCCCGCGCTGCCGTCCTGGGACGACGTGCTCCTCGGCGTGCGCAGCAACGGACGCGCCTGAGGACCGTCCCGATGGCGGCGTCCGTCTCGACTCTCTGGTACGTCGACGCCCCCGAACCGGCCACGGTGTTGTGCTCCGCCCGCCCGGACCGCGATTCCGCGCATGCGCTCGTGGGGCGACTCTATCCGGATCTGAATTCGGTTCCGCTGGAACGGGTTCCGCTGGTGGAGGCCGCCGCGTGCACCGAGCGGGACCGGGTGTACGTGGGCAGCTATCCGGGTGTCACGGTGGTGTGCAGCCCCGACCTGCCGCAGCAGCCCTCGGAGACGCCCGAAACCTGGACGCACACACTGGGTTCCGAGCACACCTACGTGATCCGGTCGGATCCGCCGCGGGCTCTGGGGGCGTTCGCGCAGTGGCACCACGGGGAACTGCGACGCGCGTTCAGCGCGACGACCGTCGACATCTTCGAGGATCACGGCGTGCCGTTCGTGTGGGAACGACCGTTCTGGGCCGGTGACCATCCCGTGCGCTGGCCCGTCGATGTCACCCCTCCCCCGCAGGCACTGCCGTTCCATCCGCGCCGTCTCGTCGAGACCGCCAACGCGGCCTGGCTCGGATTCCGGTACATCGGCCGCGAATCCGGAGAGCCGGATCCGGCCGACATCGAGGTCTGGCGGTTCGGTCTCTACCGCGACGGCGAGACACCGCCGCCCGCAACGGATTTCACTCCACCGCCGGAACGACGGCGACGTCGCTGGTGGGGACTCCTCCGCTGACGGCCGAACCGGAGATCACAACGACGTCAGCAGGATCAGCCAGCCGAGGGGAATGCCCGCGGCGACACCCACAGCCACCCAGCGCCACAACGGAATCCGGCTCCACACCCACAAGGTCGGGGCGGCACCCGCACCGGCGACCAGGTTGACCCCGAAGGCGAGCACCGGACTGATGCCCACCAGCACCGAACCGAACGCGACGACCGTCACGACGGTCACGATGAGCGCGAACGCCGTGAGGGTCAGACCGGTTGCCCACGGGGTTGCCGAGGGAGCGGAGCGAGTCATCTCGGGATCCGCACCCGCTCGTAGAACGCCATGGCGGCAGCGGTCGCGACATTGAGCGAATCGGTGCCCGGCGCCATGGGGATACGCGCTCGCACGTCGGTGGCACGCATCGCGTGCTCGGTCAGTCCCGGACCTTCGGCACCGAGCAACAAAGCCACCTTCTCCCCCGTCATCGCTTCGGCGAGGGTAACAGCCCGAGGGTTCGGCGTGAGCGAGATCAACTGGAAACCGCGACCGCGCAGCAGATCGAGGTCGTGCGGCCAGTTCGGCAGGTGCGCGAACGGCACACGCAGCACGTGGCCCATGGACACGCGCACCGCGCGGCGATACAGCGGGTCGGCGCAGCCCTTGCCGAAGAGCACGGCGTCGACGCCGAGACCGGCGGCGTTGCGGAACATCGAGCCGATGTTCTCGTGATCGTTGACGCCCTCGAGCACCGCGACGGTCGTCGCCTTCTCTAGCACGTCCCCGAGGTCGAGGGGTTCGGGGCGGGACGCGGCGGCGAGAACACCCCGGTTCAGGTGGAACCCGACCACCTCGGCCATCACCTCGGCGGAGGCGCGGTAGTACGGCACGTCGACATCGCGCAGGTCGTCGGCGAGTTCCCCGAGCCGGCGGTCGACGCCGAGCAGGCTGTTGGGCGTGAACCGCGAGTCGAGCATGCGCTGCACGACGAACACGCCCTCCGCGATGACCAGGCCCTTGCCGCCCGGGAGATCGGGGCGGCGATCCGAGGAGTTGAGATCGCGGAAATCGTCCAGCCGTGGGTCGGCGGGATCGTCGATGTCGATGACGTGAACCACGTCGCCCATTGTCCCAGTTCACGCCTCGCGTGCAGGCGTCGGGGCGAGGGAATCCGGGTCCACCGGAATGTCGCGCTGCCAGGCCGCTGCGGCCGGGAGCGCTGCGTCGACGACCGGCCGGTCACAGGGCGACGACCGTCCGCAGCGCGGTGATGTCGGTCTCGTCGGTACGGGTGCGGCACGGTCGCCGCCGCCGTACCGACGAGCAGGTGGTTACTTGTCCTCGGTGACGAGCGTGGTGAGGATGCCCACCGCCTCGCGCAACGTGTCGAGACTCTTCTGATCGAGTTGCTGCAGCCGCTCCGTCAGCCACGCCTCCCGTGCCTGCGCCTCGTCGCGCAGCAGTTCCCGCCCCGCCTCGGACAGGTCGACGATGATCTGACGGCCGTCGGTCGGGTGCGGCGTGCGCTCCACCAGACCGAGATCGTTGAGTGATGCGATGACGCGTGTCATCGACGGTGGCTGGACCTTCTCACGCGCGGCAAGTGCCCCGGGGGTCATCGCTCCATCCTGGCTCAGCGTCGACATGGCCGACAGCTGGGTCAGGGACACTCGCGAATCGGTGCGTCTCCCCCGCAAATGACGCGTCAGGCGCACGACAGCCAGGGCGAGATCGCCCGCCAGTGCACGTGTTTCCGATGTCATGGCGAGCACAATACGTTATGCCACGGAAACTACCGACACATGTTCTAGGTGAGCACGTTGGTGATGGGATCCACCACGAAATATGCGGTGAACAATGCTGCTACCACCCACATCAGCGGGTGTAGCGTGCGGATTTTCCCGCTCGCCGCGTGCATCACCACCCAGGTGATGAAGCCCACGCCGATGCCGTTGGCGATCGAGTAGGTGAACGGCATCACCAGGATGGTCAGGAACGCCGGCAACGCGACCTCGAATTTGCTGAAGTCGATGTCCCGGACCTGCCCGATCATCAGGGCGCCCACCACGATCAGGGCGGGCGCGGCGGCCTCGATCGGCACCATCTCGTACAGCGGCGTCAGGAACATCGCGGCGAGGAACAGCACACCGGTGACGACGTTCGCCAGGCCGGTGCGGGCGCCGTCGGCGATACCCGACGCGGACTCGACGAACACGGTGTTCGACGACGACGAGGCAGCGCCACCGACGATGGCACCGGTGCCCTCGACGACGAGGGCGCGGCCCACGTTGGGCAGGTTGCCGTCCTTGTCGACCAGACCGGCTTCCTTACCGAGTCCGGTCATCGTGCCCATCGCGTCGAAGAAGTTCGCGAGCACCAGGGTGAACACGAGCAGCGTCGCGGCGATCACGCCGATGCGGGTGAAGGCACCGAACAGGTCGACTTCACCGACCAGGCTCAGATCGGGCATGCCGGCCACCTGCCCGGGCACCTCGGGGGTGCTCAGGTTCCAGCCCTTCGGGTTGGTGCCCATCGACGGCCCGACGTCGGTGAGCGCCTCGACGATCGCCGCGACCACCGTGGTGATCACGATGCCGATGAGCAGACCGCCACGCACCTTGCGCACGACCAGCACACCCATCAGCAGCACACCGAAGACGAACACCGCGGTGGGCCACGACGCAATCGAGCCGTCGATGCCGAGACCGACGGGCACGGTGGTGCCGGCGGCGTCGGGGATGCGGCGGACGAAACCGGCGTCGACGAGGCCGATGAACGCGATGAACGCACCGATGCCGGCGGCGATGGCCGATTTGAGTTCCGGCGGAATCGCATTGAACACCGCGGTCCGGAATCCGGTCAGTGCGAGGACCACGATGATGATGCCGTCGATGACGACCAGGCCCATCGCCTCCGGCCACGTCACCTGCGGCGCGATGGTCACCGCGAGCAGACTGTTGATGCCCAGGCCCGCGGCGAGCGCGAACGGATAGTTGGCGATGATGCCGAACACGATGCTCATCAGTCCGGCGACGAGTGCCGTGACCGCGGCGACCTGGTTGATCGGCAGGATGTTGCCGAGCACGTCGACCTTGGCGGTGGCGTCCTCGGGCGAGAAGCTACCGAGGATGAGCGGATTGAGCACCACGATGTAGGCCATCGCGACGAAGGTGACCACACCGCCGCGGACTTCCCGGGACACCGTAGAACCACGTTCGGTGATCTTGAAATAGGTGTCCAGTAAACCGGTGCCTACGGCCATGTCGAATATCCACTCCGGAGAAGATTTGCTCGAGTCGCAACCGGGAGATTATTGCAGCGCGGAACTACTAGTCTGCAAATTGTGAAAGACGCAGATGACGTTGCCGCGCAGGTCCGACGCCTCGCCGATCCCCGGCCCGCGCTCGCCCTCGGCACCGTCGCGTGGCTCGTCGCGACGGTCGTCGTTCTCGTCGTCGGAGACCGCTGGTCGGCGGCGCTTCCGGTGTGCGTGGCCGGAATCGTGGTGGGGCTGCTGGGATCTGCGCTCTTCCTCGTTCAGCGGCGCGCCGCGCGCCGCGGCCGGCGCGGGGCACAGGTCGGGCTGAACTGACGGATCGGGCCGCGAGCCGGGTGCGTCAGCGACGGATCCGCACCCGCGTGACCAACCACACCCACAGCAGAGCCCACAGCGACCCGAGGATCCAGCCGGCCACGACGTCGGTCAGCCAGTGCGCCGCGAGGTAGACGCGGGAGAGTCCGACGGCCACGGTGTAGCCGGCGAGACCGGCGTAGAGCGCCGCGCGCCACGGGCCCTGCGGACGCGCGGACCGGGCGAGAACGGCCGCGAGCGTGACCGCCAGGATCGCCGACATCATCGCGTGGCCGGACGGGAACGAGTGCGTCGACAGGTCCACCAGCCGCTCCGGCTGCGGCGGCCGGGCACGACCGAACAGCAGCTTGAGCAGGCTCATCACGGGCCAGCCGGTGAGAACCGCGCCGGCGACGAGCAGCGCGTCCTGCGGCCGCGACGCACGCATCAGCAACAGGGTCGCGACGATCGCGAGGATCGTGACCCCCACCGTGCCGCCGGTGTGGGTGACGACGGTGACGGCGGTCGTGATCGGCGGCTCCCGGACGCCGAGCATCCAGTCGAGTACCGCGACGTCGACGCTCACGACCCGGCACCACCGCTCGCCACGGCGGCGGCGAACCCGGCGGGCGTGCAGTGGGTGGTGCCGGATCGGTCCACCCACCAGGCCACCTCGCGCTCCCCCGTCACCGCACCCGAACAGCTCACGACGAGCCGGTCGTGAACGGTCAGCGGTCCCCGGGGCAGGGGCACCCCGGTGGTCGCGGCGGCGAGCACGGCCTGCGGTTCCCGCGACCATTCGGTGGCCCGGCCCGGGCCGGTCGGTTCGGCGGACACCGTGTCGGACGCGAGCGGGAGGTCGAGCAGTTCGGCGAGTGCACCCGCAGTTGCCGTGGTGCCCATCACGATCCGTTCCGCGGGGACGACGGCGGCGAGCCACGGACGGTCGAGCACGAGCGCGTCGGCCGCGTCGACGACGGTCCCGGCGATGCTGCGCACGGCGTCCGGCAGGTCCAGTGCGGCGACGTCGAGAACCCCGGACGCGTACGCGGCGGCGAGGGCACCGTGCGCGGCGGCGACGACCGCGGGTGCCGGATCACGGTCCGGGTCCGCTAGGCGGTCGAGCAGCAGCGCGGCCAGTGCGGTGCTGTCGACGACCGGCGACGCCAGGCACGCCCGCAGCCGGTCGGCGTCGGGGTGCGGGCACGGATCGAGCAGGCCCTCGAAGGTCGTGTCGTCGGGGGCGCGCAATCGTCCCAGCGGCTGCCCGTCGAGAACCGCGTAGGTGCGCAGCCACCACGCGGTGTACCCGTCGCGGTCGGCCAGCGCGTCGGCGGTGTCGGGATCCGCGGCGAGCAGCGTCAGGGCTCTTGCCCATCGGGTTTCGTCGACGAGGTCGAGGTCGCGGACCGCGACGAGGGTGTCCGGGTCGGTGTCGACCGTCTCCCACCACTGCCCCTCGTCGGGCAGGTCGTGGTCCGGACCGGTGGGCAATTCCGCGCGCAGCACGGTGAAACCCCAGCCGACCCCGACGGCCCGCAACGCGTCCACGCCGTACCGGTCGATCACCTTGGAATCGACTGTCCCGAAAGGTGATTCGTCGACGAGAACATCGGCGAGGGGCGCATCGGGCAGGAGCAGTTCGTCGGCGGGAACCAGCTCGCCGTCGACGTCGGGCAGCAGCAGGGCCCCGAGATCGCGGGGCAGGGAGCCGACGGGAACGTGCCCGGCGAGCCGCAGCACCGTGTCGGCGAGTTCCGCGGCGGCTTCGTCGTCGTCGGGGTCGACGTCCTCGACGGCGGCGAACAGCGCGGGGTCCGACAGCAGATCGACGGCGGTGACGGTGCCGGCCCCGAGCCGCGCGAGCAACGGGTGAGCGGCGTCCGGGTGCACCAGCCGCACCCACGGCAGCACGAGCGGGCCGTCCACCCCCAGATCGGCTCCGAGCACGGTGGTGCGCGGACCGGTGACGAGACGCCCGTCCGACAGCGGCACCGGAATCGACGCGAGTTCCTCCGCGACCACCGCGTCCACGACGAGCGGCTCGAGCGCGTCGTACAACCGGCGCCACCACTGCGGGTCGCGGTCGAGTCCGGCGAGCAGTTCGGCGACCCGGGCCGGGCCGATCCGGTGCACGTCCACCGCGGCGAGCAGCGACGCGTACCGCGGCCCGCACAGCGCGGGCGCGACGAGACCGGGCACGACGTCGGCGAGGGCCTCGGCCAGTTCGTCGGTGAGCCCGTCCAGCGCCGTCGCCCGTTCGGGCACCAGGTCGTCGCCGCCAGCGGCGGCGGGAAGCCAGGGGTGGGTGCGCAGTTCCGCGAGCACGGCCTCCCGGAGCAGTCCGTCGGCCTCGCTGCGCGCGAACCCGGGCACCGGCACCAGCGCGATCCGCTGGTCCGCGGGCAGCGCCGCGGCGAACCGCGCGTAGCCCTCGGCGATCCGGTCGAGCGGGGCGCCGGGCAGCAGCCGTCGCCGGTCCGGCTGCATCGGCACGTCGGCGACGACGAGGACGGGCAGCGACAGCTCCTCGTCGGACCGGGTGGGGGCGCGCAGCACGTCGTCGCCGAGGGGCGTGATCTCCCCGGCGGCGGTGACGGGAACCAGCCAGCGCGCGTGCGGTCCTTCGCCCTCCCACCAGCGGTGCTCGCCGACGACGATCTCGTGGACGCCGCCGCCGAGGTCCGTGCGGGTGCGGGTCAGTTCGTCGTCGCCGATGGTGATCGAGCCGAGGGCGGGCAGTTCCAGCAGCAGTTCCGCAGCCTCGGCGCGGAATCCGTCGAGCAGAGCACGCGCGTCGACATCCGGGCGCAACCGCAACACGATCTCGGTGTCGAAGCCGGACACCGGAGGTTCGGCGGTGGGCCACGCCAGGCGCAGGACCGGCACTCCGGACCGCGGTGGCGTCAGGTCGTGCTCGCGCAACACCGCGCGGGTGCGCTCGGCGGAGAAGCGGATCGATCCGGTCCGGGACCGGATCCCGATGTCGTCGGAGACCGCGAGAACGGCGGTGAAGCCGACACCGAAGCGTCCGACTCCCCCGGTTTTTGCGGACGCCCGCAGCGCTGTCAGCGCCTGCACGCCGGGGCCGTCCAGCGGGGAACCGGTGTTGGCGACGTGCAGGCCGTCGTCGCCGAGCCACACCCGCATCGCGCCGGTGATGCCCGCGCGGGTCGCGGCGTCGGCTGCGTTCTGGGCGAGTTCGGTGAGTACCCGGTCGCGGTAGCCGGCACGGACGAGGTCCGATTCGGTGGCGGTGTCCTCCCGCAGGCGGGTGGGCGACGACCGCCACGCGAGCAGCGTGCCGTCCCGCAGCGCCGCGGTACCGAACGGGTCCGCGGGGTCGGCCTGGGTCACGTCAGTCGGTCTGTTCCGGCCGGCCGGTGTCGTCGCTGGTCGTCGCCTCGTCGGTGACCGTCGGCTCCTCGGCGGGCGCCTCGTCGGTGGCGCTCGGCTCCTCGGCAGCGGGCACCTCATCGGTGACCGTCGACTCCTCGCTGGCGGGCGCCTCGTCGGTGACCGTCGACTCCTCCGTGACAGTCGGCTCGGCGGGCGGCTCGGGCCCTTCGGCCTCGACGGTGCCCGACTCCGCCGGCGCGGCGGTGTCCGACTCTGCCGGGGCGGCGACCGTGATGATCTCCACCGCCGCGTCGTCGTACGCGTCGAAGCGGGGCGAACCGGCACCGGTCGGAAGCGTGGTGTCCGAATGGGCACCGCAGCCGTACTGGGCGTGCACGACGTGCCCGTCCGCGGCGAACTCGTTTCCACAGACCCCGAACGCCGCGTGCAACGACCCGGCGAGCGGCAGGAAGAACCCGCACAGCATGCAGGTCGACGGGGCGGCCTTCGCCATCTCGGTGTCCGGCCCGTATGCCTCGAACCAGCGCTGGGCCGCGTCGAGGCGACCTTCCAGGCTCATGACCTGACGACGGCCGAGACCGATCTCGAGCGCGGTTTCGTCGACCTCGGGGTCGCCGGTCTCGACGTATCCCGGCACCAGGCGGGGATCGCCGGGGGCGGGGGCCAGCAGGTCGCCGGGGCCGAGGTCGCCGGGGCGGATCCGCTCGCTCCACGGCAGCCATTCGGGTGCGATCAGCGCGTCGGGTCCGGGCAGCAATGCCAGCTCGCTGACCGTGACGTGATCGGACTCCGGAGCGGCGGCCACGACGACCGCCCACTGCCAACCGCGGTAACCGGGCAGGTCGGCGACGAAACGGTGGGTGGCCGCGCAGTCGTTCTCCGCGGTCACACCCAGATGCGGGCCGATCCCGCCTTCGCCGAGCTCGTCGAGAGCCGCGCGGGCGATGTCGACCGCATCGGCGAGGACAGGTCGCACAGCCTCGGCGGAGCTTTCCGCGCTGGGGGCATCAGCAGAAGACACAGCACTCACGGCTCCCATTCTGCCGCACCCGAACGGGAGCGCGACCCTTGGCCGCCGGGACGGCGGCCGACGACTGCGATGATGGCAGCGTGCGACCGCGACAGGGCAGCAAACTCCCCGGGCCGATCCGAACCGCCGGTGTCCTGGCCCCGGCCACCGCGCTGCTCGCCGCCGGAATCCTCGCCGGGTGCGGCGACGAACCCGTCCCCGACCCCGGTCCGCCCGCCGACCGGCTGCGCGTCGAGATCGTCGCGACCCGGCCGCACGATCCCGAAGCGTTCACCCAGGGGCTCGAGATCTCCGACGGCGAACTGCTCGAGGGCACGGGCCGGAGCGGCCGGTCGTACCTGTCGGCGCGGGCCCTCGACACCGGCGTCGAACGCACGCGGGTGCCTGTTCCCGACGACATGTTCGGTGAGGGCATCACCGTGGCCGGGGACACGGTGTGGCAGCTGACCTGGAAGGACGGGGTGGCCATCGCCCGCGACCGCGACACGCTGACTCCCCGCGACCACGTCGAGTACGACGGCCAGGGCTGGGGCGTGTGCGCGGCCGGGGACCGTCTGGTGATGAGCGACGGTTCGTCCACCCTGACGTTCCGCGATCCGGCGACCTTCGACGTGCTCGGCAGCACGACCGTGCGCGTCGACGGCCGTGAGATCGACAACCTCAACGAGCTCGAGTGCGCCGAGGACGGATCCGTCTACGCGAACGTGTGGCAGACCGACCGGATCGTCCGCATCGACCCGGGCTCAGGGCGCGTGACCGCGACCATCGACGCCGGTGCCCTGCGCGACGCGCTCACCGACGAGCAGCGCGCGGAGATCGACGTTCTCAACGGGATCGCGCAGGTGCCGGGCACCGACCGGTTCCTCGTCACCGGCAAGTACTGGCCCACGATGTTCGAGGTGCGATTCGTCCCGTGAGCACCATGGATCACATCTCACGCCGGGACCTGTCTGCGCCCCCCGGGGACGGTGGGGAAGAATCGGAGGCGTGACCGATCCGGACGAGCGCCGACCCGCCGACCCGGCGCGCGGCCGTGCCGACGCCGACGGCAGCGACGCCGACGGCAGCGACTCCCGTTCGGCTCCGCGCTCCTCGCGTCCCGGCCGGCCCGACCCCGAGGCGAGCCATCCCGGCTACCGGAACTATCCGCCCCCGCGGCACCTCGGGTCGCGGCGCACTCCTCTGCCGCCGCTGCACCCCCTCGACGGGAATCGCAAACCCCGCGACGACGCGCGCGCGGCCTCGGAGTCCGACGCACCGCGCGCCCCGCGGATGCCGCGGAAGCTGACCGTGACCCGGGTCGCGGCCCTGCGCAGCCGGGAGCTGACGAACAAGGGCATCGCCACGTTCCGGCGCGCGGCCACCGCGGACGGCGCCGACAAGTCCGGGCTGACGGCGCTGATGTACGCGACGATGGCGAACTTCGCGAGCGACGCGGCGATCGCGGTGGCGCTGGCGAACACCTTGTTCTTCTCGGCCGCGACCGGCGAGGACAAGACGAAGGTCGCGCTGTACCTGCTCATCACGATCGCCCCCTTCGCGATCATCGCCCCGCTGATCGGCCCGTTGCTGGATCGGTTGCAGCACGGTCGCCGGCTGGCGCTGGCGGCGTCGTTCGCGCTGCGCTGCGTCCTTGCGGTGGTGCTCGTGTTCAACTTCGACAGTTGGGGCCTGTATCCGGCGGCGCTGGCGATGATGGTGCTGAGCAAATCGTTCTCGGTGCTGAAATCGGCGGTGACGCCCCGGGTGCTGCCCCCGGAGATCGATCTTGTCCGGGTCAATTCCCGGCTGACCGTGTTCGGCCTGGTCGGCGGCACCTTGGGTGCCGGTGCGGTCGCCGGCGCCGCGGCGTGGCTGTTCGGCTCGTCGGGTGCGCTGTGGCTGTGCGCCGGCATCACCGCGTTCGGCGCGTACCTGAGCATGCGGATCCCCGCGTGGGTGGAGGTCACCGAGGGCGAGGTCCCGGCGACGCTGTCCTATCACGGGTCCGAGGCCCGCACCGAGATGCTCGACACCAAGACGGAGGTGATCACCCCGCCCGGCACGCGACGCCGTCAGCCGCTGGGCCGGGCGGTGGTCACCGGACTGTGGGGCAACGGCACGATCCGGGTGCTGACCGGATTCCTGACCCTGTTCATCGCGTTCGTCGCGAAGTCCAAGACCGAGCACGACCCGCTCGTGCAGGCCGCGATGCTGGGCCTGGTCGGCGCGGCCGCGGCGATCGGCAACTTCGCCGGCAACGCGACGGGGGCGCGGCTGGCGCTGGGTCGTCCCGCGCTCATCGTCGTCCGCTGCACCGCGGCGGTGGTGATCGTGTCCGCGATCGTCGCGGCGACGGACAACATCTTCGCGGCCGCCGCCGCGGCGCTGGTCGCGGCGTGTGCGAGCGCCCTGGCGAAGGTGTCGCTGGACGCGTCGCTGCAGCAGGATCTGCCGGAGGAATCGATCGCGTCCGGGTTCGGACGTTCGGAGACGGTGCTCCAGCTGAGCTGGGTGGCCGGCGGCGCGCTGGGGGTCCTGTTGCCGCCCGAATACTGGATCGGCTTCGGTGTCGTCACGGTGGTGCTGGTTCTGGGACTGACCCAGACGATCCTGACCTACCGTGGGAAGACGCTGCTGCCCGGATTGGGCGGTAAACGTCCCGAGCACGCCGACCAAGAGACCGCCGGCCGGCGCACCCCGCGCGCGGCCGGACATTCGAGCAGGAACGGAATCAGATGACGCTGCAGGCCCGGACGAAGAAGATCATCGCGCTGATCGCGGTGGTCGTATTGCTGGCGGCGGGTGGTCTCGCCGCGGTGGTGTGGAAGCTCGTCGACTCGGCCGAACCGCAGCTCCCGACGATCACCGCCTTCGCGCACGGCAAGAGCGTGACGGTCGAGCCGACCCAGCACTGCAACCTCTACCTGGAGGAATGCGTCGAGAATCCGCTGGGCATGCTCGACGTTCCGGCCGGGTTCCCGCTGCAGTTGTCGTTGCCGTCCGAGATCTCCGACGCCCCGTGGCGCCTGATCGTCGTCTACGGCGATCCCAAGACGGGCCAGACGTTCGTGGACGGGCGCCTCTTCGAGCCCGGTGAGCAGCGCGCGGTCACCGTCCCGTCCGATCCGTCGATCCAGCTGCTCGGCGTCGAGATCCAGCTGCCGTCGGCCGTGCAGGACGAGACGGGCACCGCGATCGCCCACGCGGTCTGGGCACTCCAGACCTACTGACCGATCCGTCACACGACCCGATCTTCAACGACGAGGGCCTCCGGTGCATCACCGGAGGCCCTCGTCGTGAGTGCGGTGACGAAAATCAGGAGTCGAGCTCGCGGGCGACGGCGCGCAGCACCTCGGAGATCCGCTGGGCGGCCTTGCGGTCCGGGTACTGGCCGCGCCGCAGGTCCTTCTGGACCGACGCCTCAAGCAGGTTGATCATGTCCTCGATCATGCCGTGCAGTTCGTCGGGGCTGCGCCGCTTCTTGTCCGCGGTGCTCTCGCGGCGACCACCCTTCTGTCGCAGGGTGGGCTGTTCGAGCAGTTTCACGCTCAGTGCCTGCGGGCCGCGGCGGCCGACTGCCATGCCGAACTCGACGCGCTGTCCCGGCTTGAGGGCCTCCACCCCTTCCGGGAGTGCGGACGCCCGGACGTAGACGTCCTCGCCTTCCTCCTGGGACAGGAAGCCGAAGCCTTTTTCGACGTCGTACCACTTCACCTTGCCGCTTGGCACCGCGCTCACCCGCTCCTCGACAGCTGTACCCGTCCGGGCACCTGTGGATATGCAAAACAACGCGCCCCGCAATCGGGTGCGGGACGCGTAGACGGCCGCCAGTGTACCCCGACCCGTGCGAGGGCCACGTACCTGCGCGACCCACTACCGTGGACGACGTGGGTACTTCCGATTCTTCTACGCGTCCGGGCAACGGCCTGCTGAAAGCAGCGCTGGTGTGCTTCGCCGTCGGTATCGTCGCAGTTGTCCTGATTTTCCTGACCCCGGTCGTCACGGACGGCAAACCGGGCCTGGTGCTGTATTCGCTGACCGCGGCCTGGCCGCTGGGCTTCCTGCTGGCAATCGCGTTCGCCCTGCGGTCGGGCCGTCGCGCGCGTGGAGGTGGATCGTGAAGTTCCTGCTCAACGTCATCTGGCTGATCTTCGGCGGACTGTGGCTGGCACTGGGCTACTTCCTCGCCGGCATCATCTGCTGCCTGCTGATCATCACGATCCCGTTCGGCATCGCGGCGTTCCGCATCGGCGTGTATGCGCTGTGGCCGTTCGGCAAGACCGTGGTCGACAAGCCGACGGCCGGGGTCGGTTCGCTGATCGGCAACATCATCTGGGTGATCGTCGCGGGCGTGTGGCTCGCGATCGAACACATCGTGACCGCGGTCGCGATGGCGATCACGATCATCGGGATTCCGCTCGCCATCGCGAACCTGAAGATGATTCCGATCTCACTGATGCCGCTCGGCAAGGACATCGTCTCCGTCCGATCACTCCAGTCACACCTGTGACGTTAGTCACATCACGTCCCGATAACATTCCGGCCTCGAACGCGCCGGGCGCCCGCAGATAGGGCGCTACCTGCGGATTCTCGAGCACTCCCGTCCAGGTCACCTGCTTGCGCGCGAAACATGGCGCGTTATCAATTGGTGACACTCCGCCCCCGGAACCGTTACCTTCGAATCCGGTCGGACTGGTCCGGCCGACCCGGATCCGCCGCGCCAAATCCTGTCCCGCGGAACCGGACCCCCAACGAACGATCCAGGGGACAGGAAACGGGGGACCCACACGGTCTCCCAGGGAGCGGAAGTTCCCAGGAGGCACCCGGGCACGAGCACCAGCAACGGCCCTAGGGGTGAAGCCGAATCGCTCCCAGCGGGAGCGTCGCGGCCGGGCTACCTCTTCAGCCCGAACCCGACAGCTGACCTCGTAGGCGCGTGCGGAGAGGAACCGGAGCAATGAGCGGACGCCATCGCAAGCCCACCAACACCGGCCGTACCGTCGCGAAGTTCGCGCTGACCAGCGCGGTTCTCGGCGTCACCGGCGTCGCATTCAGCGGCACCGCCAACGCAGCCCCCGATTCCGACTGGGACCGCCTCGCGCAGTGCGAGTCCGGCGGCAACTGGGGTATCAACACCGGCAACGGCTACCAGGGCGGCCTGCAGTTCTCGCCGAGCACCTGGAACGCCTACGGCGGCACGCAGTACGCACCGACCGCCCACCAGGCCACCCGCGACCAGCAGATCGCCGTCGCCGAGCGGGTCCTCGAAGGCCAGGGCTGGGGCGCATGGCCGTCCTGCTCCTCGAGCCTCGGCCTGAGCAGCGCACCCACCCAGCGTTCGGCGCCGACCTCCGGCACGCTCGCGGACAAGGTCGAGACGCCGCAGGAGCAGGCCGCCCCCGAGGCCGCGCCGACCCTGCAGGACAGCATCCCGTTCCTCGCGCCGCAGAGCGCCAAGGAAGGCTTCGCCCAGGGCATCGAGGCGCTGCGCGCCGCCGGCATCCCGGTCGATCAGGGCCTGGTCGATCAGGTCACGGCCATCCTGCCGAACTGACACGAACACAGAGAAGGGGCCCCGCACCGGATCGGTGCGGGGCCCCTTCTCTGTGTTCGGAAGCTCTGCGTTCGAGAGCCTGAGGTTCGGAGAATCAGCGGTTGATGACGGTCTGCGGGTGCGTGTACGGGAGGGACTCGACCGGAAGCGGGAACTCGGTCTCCTCACCGTACGGAGAGAGCGGACCCGAACGCGTGGAGGACAACTCGGTGACGGCGAGATCGCCATCGACAAGTTCCGGCCACCCGCGATCAACGTACGTGTTCTTCGAATTGTTCGCCATGCGCTCATTTTGGCAGGTGAGTTCGCAGTGGGCCACCTCAGGTCTCTAATCTGGGTCGAATGACCCCGACCACCTCGTCCGGGCCCGACTCCGGGCCCCCCACCCTCGCCCGGTGGCTGACCGGACGTCGCGACTCCGACCTCGCCGCGCTGCTGCGCGCCCGGCCGGATCTGGTGGTGCCGCCCCCGGCCACGATGACCGTGCTGGCGAACCGCGCCCAGCAGCGGGCGTCGGTGTTCCGGGCCGCCGACGAACTGACCACCGGCGACTTCGGGGTCATCGAGGCGCTCGCCCGGCTCGGGGCCGCAGAGAAGCCCGTCACGCGCCGCGCGCTGCTGGACCGGCTCGCCGGTCGCACCACCGCGAAGAACGTCGATCGCACCCTGGACCGTCTGCGCACCCTGCTGCTCGTGTGGGGTTCCGCCGACGAACTGTCCCTGGTTCCGGCGGCCACCGAGACCGTGCCCTGGCGCATCGCCCGCAGCACTGCCTCCGATCTTCCGGACGACGCCGAGCTCGCGGCGATGATCGACGACCTCGACGCCGCCCGCCGCGGCATCCTCGACACCCTGGCCCGCACCTCCCCCGTCGGCCGGACCAAGGACGCCGCCACGGACACGCCCGCCGACCGGCCGGTGCAGCAGCTGATCGCGTCCGGGCTGCTGATCCGCCTCGACGACGAGACCGTCGAGCTCCCCCATCGGGTGGGCCAGTACATACGGGGTGAGGCACCGTTCGATCCGGCCGCGCTCGCGCCGCCGCCCGCGGCGCCGGCCACGCACACCGTCGCCGACATCAACTCGACCGCCGCGGGTGCCGCCCTCGAACTGCTGCGGCACGCCGAGGAACTGATCGACGCACTCGGTACCGCCCCCGCCCCCGCGCTCAAATCCGGGGGCCTCGGGGTCCGCGAGGTGCGCAGGCTCGCGAAGACCGTCGGCATCGACGAAACCCACGCGGCGCTGCTCGTCGAGGTGCTCGCCGCGGCCGGACTGATCGCGCGGGGCCTGCCGGACCCGCCGCCACCCACCGACGTCGACGACTACTGGGCTCCGACGACCTCCGCCGACGGCTGGATGAAGGCTCCCGCCGGACACCGGTGGGCGGTGCTCGCCGGCGCGTGGCTCGACTCGCCGCGGCGGCCGTGGCTCGTCGGCCGCCGCGACCAGAACGACAAGCCGATCGCCGCGCTGTCCGACGAGGTGCAGTCCCCGCCCGCAGTTCGCGACCGGCGGCTCCTGCTCGAATACCTCGCGGAGACCCCCGGATCGGCGCCCGACGTCGGGCAGATCCGCGCGGCACTGGCCTGGCGTCGGCCGCGGTGGGCGGGGCGGCTCGGGGGTGACGCGGTCGCCGAAACGCTGCGGGAGGCCACCGCGCTCGCCGTCGTCGCGCACGGGTCGATCGCATCCCCGGGCAAGGCACTGCTGCACGGCGGCGACGCCGAAGCCGAGATGGAAGCCGCGCTACCGGAGCCGGTGGACTACGTCCTCGTGCAGGCGGACCTGACCGTGGTCGCACCCGGGCCGCTGGTGCCCGATCTCGCCGCGCGCATCGCGCTCGTCGCCGACGTGGAATCGGCCGGCGCGGCCACGGTGTACCGCATCAGCGAGGGCAGCGTGCGGCGGGCGCTGGATGCCGGCACCGGGGCCGGAGACCTGCACGCGCTGTTCGCGACGCATTCGCGGACCCCGGTGCCGCAGTCCCTGACCTATCTCATCGACGACGTCGCGCGGCGGCACGGACGGCTGCGCACCGGCATCGCGTCGTCGTTCGTGCGGTCCGACGATCCGGCGCTGCTCGCCGAGGTCCTCGCCGCGCCGGTCGCCGCCACCCTGGCGCTGCGCGCGCTGGCACCGACCGTCGCGATCTCCCAGGCTCCGCTGGCCGAGGTGCTGCAGGAACTGCGGGCGGCGGGTTTCGCTCCCGCCGGGGAGGATTCGTCGGGCGCGGTCCTCGATCTGCGCCCGCCCGGTGCCCGGCTGGCGGTGCCGCGCACGCGCACCCGCTACACCGGCCCGGTCCCCCCGACCGCAGAGCAGCTCGACACGCTGGTCCGTACCCTGCGCGCCGGTGACCGTGCCGCGACCGCGTCGGCGTCGAAGTCGGTACAGGCGGACGGAAGCCGGTCCGGCGGCGCCGCCACGATGGCGCTGCTGCAGCTCGCGGTGCACAGCAAGCGCAGCGTCAACCTGGGGTACGTCGACGCGCAGGGCGTCGCGACCCGGCGCATCGTCGACCCGGTCGCGGTGAGCGGCGGCACGCTCGAAGCGTTCGATCCGGCCGCCGGCACGGTGCGCAGTTTCGTGCTGCACCGGGTCACCTCGGTCGCGCTCGTCGACTGACGGGCACCGACTACCCGGCACCGGCCCCCGGCACCGGCACTCTGCGGAGCCGCCCTGCCGGGTCCGCCACCCCGCCCCTTCCGTCCACCCCTCCCCTTGTCCGAGCGAACGGTACATTCGATCGATTGAAGGAGACGAGCGATACATTCGCTCGGAAAGGACGGGGGCGGGCGGGCAGGGATCGTGGACTCAGGACCGGGAGTCGTCCCGGACGAGCACGAACGGCGACGCCGCCACCCGGGACCACGGTGCCACGGCGAACGTCAGCCCGAGCATCGTCCGCTCGTCGAGGGCACGGAATTCGTCGCGCACCCACCGCCACGGAATCGGGCCGTCGGAGCCGTAGGAGACCACCACCGCGGGCCGGCCGTCGAGCCAGGACGGCTCGGTCGCAACCCGGATGGGCAGGTCCTCACGGAGCGTCCCGTCGTCGGTGACGAGCAGATTGGCCGCGGTGCCGTCGGCGGCGACGCGCTTGCCGTACCAACGCGGCATGCCGCCGAGAGCGATCGCGCGCGGTGCCGCAAAGCGCAGCAGGGCCGGTCCGACGAAGACGGCGCGGTAGGTTCCCGGCGCCATCGTCACGTCCGACGGCAGCGACCGGAACCGTTCGCGCAGTCCGCGAATCGACCCGGGCAGACTCCGGATTGCGTCGGTCTCCCCTGTGTTCACGCCGTCTCCTCGATCTTCTTGCGGGCCGCGTACCGCTCGGCGAACCGTTCGGCCATGGCGGCGATCGTCAGGCTCGGGTTCACCCCGACGTTCGCGGGGATCGCCGAGCCGTCCACTACGTACAGGCCCGGATGCCCGAACACCTCGTGATCGGTGTCGACGACCCCCTGCGACGCGTCGGCGCCGATCGCCGCGCCGCCGAGGATGTGCGCGGTGATGGATTTGCCGCCGATGCTTTCGAGCAGGAGGTTCAGGGGACGACCGCCGATCGAGTCGGCGAATGCGCGCACAACGGCATTGGCCTGCGGCAGGTAACTCGGTGCCTGCCGGCCCTCGACACCGCGGGAGCGAAGCACCTTCCGCCACGGCCGGATCGGCGACCGAGCGTAGTCGAGCCGGATCTCGCTCTCCACGTCCTGCATCACCGTGAACACACTGAGTCGTTCGATGAAGTTGCGCGCGAACATGGTTCGCAGCTGCCGCAGGGGATGGCGCAGCAGGATCGCTGCGGCGTCCCGTCGGCGGCGGCGCGGATCGGCGCCGTCGACGAGCGGCCCGACCTGGAACCGCATGTGCCAGCCGCCGACGTATCGGTTCTGCGTCACGTGGGTGCGTTCGTCGGGGTAGAACTCGCTCGAAATGGTCGGTCCGCGAGTGAGATCGGCGTCGACGTCGTCGGCGAGGACCGCGGTGATCGCCTCCGAGTTGGTGCGCACACGCTCACCGAGCCGCGCGGAGACGTTCGGGAGGCCACCGTTCTCGCGGGAGCGGAACAGCAGTTCCACGGTGCCGAGCACCCCGGCGGCGAGCACCACCTCGGGTGCGCGCAGCCGTTCACCGCTCGCCAGGTGCACCTCGTACCCGTCGTCGAGCGCGGTCACCGACGTGACCTGCTGCTCGGGACGGATTTCGACGCCGCGCCGCTCGGCGAGCCACAGATAGTTCAGGTCCAGGGTGTTCTTGCTGCCGTACGGGCATCCGATCAGGCACCCACCGCACAGCCGGCAGCCGGTGCGGTCGGGCCCGTCGCCGCCGAAGAACGGATCGGGCACCGTGACGCCTTCCTCGCCGAACCAGATGGCCATCGGGGTGGGCCCGTAGGTGTCCTCGGCACCGAGCTTCCCCGCGACGACCCGCAGATGATCGTCCATCGGGCCGCTGAACGGCGCACGGGTGCGCCCCAGCATCCGAGCGGCGGTCGCGTAGTGATCGGACAGCTCTGCGCGCCAGCCCTTTTCGGAAGTCGGCCAGGACGGATCGTTGAAGAACGCCTGCTCCGGTTCGAGGAGCACACCGGCCCAGACGATGCTGCCGCCGCCGACGCCGGCGCCCCCGATGATGCCGACGTGCGCGAACACCCGCTGCCAGAAGAACCCGCGCAGTCCGAGTTCGGGCAGCCACAGGTATCGGCGCGGGTCACGGCGCGCGGCCGCGAAGTCTGCCCGCGAATGCCGCCTGCCCTGCTCGAGCACCAGCACACGACGTCCCTGCTCCGCCAGCCGCAGAGCGGTGACCGAACCGCCGAATCCGCTGCCGACCACGATCACATCGGCAGCGAATTCCGGATTGTCCTCGGCTTCCACGGGCACAGCATAGATCCCGGTACGTGACGAACCGGACAAACGCCCGGTGAGCGGATCGGTCGGGGCCACCCCGTCCGAACAGGGCGTCGACGTCCGCGATTCCCGGAACACCGCTCTCCGAAGCCGATTTTCGTCGCACGCGAATTTCACGGCGACTGGCTTTTTTCTGCAAATGGGCTATGGTCGGGTCCTGTCGGGTTGTTCAACCCCTTTTTCGAGAGGAGAAAAATGGCCGACAAGGGTAAGGCACTCAAGAAACCGGCGCTGTCCATCAAGGAGCGTCGCGCGGAAAAACGTCGCAAGCAGGCGAACGAGGGCGAATTCGTGACGAGGCGCAAGTCGAACTGAACCGCCGGGAGACGCCGTGACCACCTCAGCTCAGGAACTCCTCGACAGCCTGTACGAGCAGTTCACAACCATGTCCGATCAGACGGCCGGCGGCCCGCAGTCCGCGTTCCTCCACAGCCGCCGGGCCGCCCTGGCTCGCGCCCGCCTGTTCGTCCTCGATCAGCAGGCCGCCGAATGCACCGTGACGGTGTGATCCGGAAAAATCCATCGAATCGGTGAACGACGAAAAACAGGAAACACACGTGAAAAGAGCACTGTCGGCCCTGGACAAAATTCAGGACAGACTCGAAAACGAATTGGATTCCCGACCCCCGGTGTCGGAAAAAGATGCGGGCTATCGGTCCGGAATTTCCGAAGCGCTGGTGTGCGTGATGGAGATGCGCCGCTCGCTCACGAACTGACGAGACCGCAGGGGGATTGCAGGGGGATCGCAGGGGGACCGAGCCGGAGGCGGCGCGCGGGTAGCGCGCCGCCTCCGGTGTCTGGAGAATGGGAGAGTTCCGCTGTTCCCGCGCTAGGAGGCGTCCGTGCCCGACGGACCGTTGATCGTCCAGTCCGACAAGACCTTGCTCCTCGAGGTCGATCACGAGCTTGCCGACGCGGCACGTCAGGCGATCGCGCCCTTCGCCGAACTCGAACGCGCCCCCGAACACGTCCACACCTACCGGGTGACGCCGCTGGCGCTGTGGAACGCCCGCGCCGCCGGGCACGACGCCGAGCAGGTCGTCGACGCACTCGTCACCTATTCACGGTTCGCTGTGCCGCAGCCGCTGCTGGTCGACGTCGTCGACACGATGGCTCGCTACGGGCGCCTGCAGCTGACGAAGAACCCCGCCCACGGGCTGACGCTGGTGAGCCTGGACCGCGCGGTGCTCGAGGAGGTGCTGCGCAACAAGAAGATCGCCCCGATGCTCGGTGCACGCATCGACGACGACACGGTGGTGGTGCATCCGAGCGAGCGCGGCCGGCTCAAGCAGATGCTGCTCAAGATCGGCTGGCCGGCGGAGGACCTCGCCGGCTACGTCGACGGCGAGGCGCACCCGATCACCCTCGACTTCGAGTCCGACCCCTGGCACCTGCGCGACTACCAGGAGATGGCCGCCGAGTCCTTCTGGGCGGGCGGCTCGGGCGTGGTGGTGCTGCCGTGCGGCGCGGGCAAGACGATGGTCGGTGCCGCCGCGATGGCGAAGGCCGGCGCGACCACGCTGATCCTGGTGACCAACACTGTCGCCGGCCGCCAGTGGAAGCGCGAGCTGATCGCCCGCACCTCGCTGACCGAGGACGAGATCGGCGAGTACTCGGGCGAGAAGAAGGAGATCCGGCCGGTCACCATCGCGACCTACCAGGTGATCACCCGCAAGTCGAAGGGCGAGTACCGCAACCTCGAGCTGTTCGACTCCCGCGACTGGGGTCTGATGATCTACGACGAGGTGCACCTGCTGCCGGCACCGGTGTTCCGCATGACCGCCGATCTGCAGTCGCGGCGCCGGCTCGGCCTCACCGCGACCCTCGTCCGTGAGGACGGCCGGGAAGGCGACGTGTTCTCGCTGATCGGCCCGAAGCGGTACGACGCGCCGTGGAAGGACATCGAGGCGCAGGGCTGGATCGCCCCGGCCGACTGCATCGAGGTGCGGGTCACGCTCACCGACGCCGAACGGATGGCGTACGCGGTCGCCGAGCCGGAGGAACGGTACAAGCTGTGCTCGACCGCGCGCACCAAGATTCCGGTGGTCGAGTCGATCCTCGCGAAGCACGGCGACGCCCCCACGCTGATCATCGGCGCCTACATCGATCAGCTCGACGAGCTCGGGGAAGCGCTCGATGCCCCGGTGATCAAGGGCTCGACGCGCACGAAGGAACGCGAGGCGCTGTTCGACCGGTTCCGCAACGGGGAGCTGAAGGTTCTGGTGGTTTCGAAGGTCGCCAACTTCTCCATCGATCTGCCGGAGGCGTCGGTGGCGGTGCAGGTGTCCGGCACGTTCGGGTCCCGCCAGGAGGAGGCGCAGCGCCTCGGCCGGCTGCTGCGGCCCAAGCAGGACGGCGGCCAGGCGCACTTCTACTCGGTGGTCTCCCGCGACACCCTCGACGCCGAGTACGCCGCCCACCGGCAGCGGTTCCTCGCCGAACAGGGTTACGCGTACCGCATCACCGACGCCGACGACCTGCTCGGGCCCCAGATCGGCTGACGCGAATCCCGGTCACACAGGACGGTATTCCTGCTCGGGACGGCCGGTGGTGCCGTACCGCAACTGCATTCGAAGGTGGCCCTTGGCGACGAGGGCCGCGAGATAACGCTGGGCGGTCGCGCGTGACACCCCGATGGTCACCGCGACCTCCCCGGCGGACAACGGCTCTCCCGATTCCCGAAGTGCTTGCAGTACAAGGTCTTTGGTGACCGAACGTGGGGGCGCTTCGCGGGCGGCCGGCAACACCGGCCGCAACGCCGCCAGCGCCGTGTCGATCTCGGCCTGGGTGAGCTCCTCCCCCGCGACGACCCGGCGGTACTGCGCGTAGGCCGCCAGACGCCGGGCCAGTTCGGTGCTCGCGAACGGCTTGACCAGATACACCAGCGCACCCGCGGCGAGCGCCGCACGCACCGTGGCACCCTCACCGGCGGCACCGAGCACGAAACTGTCGCACTCGAGACTCCGGATCAGGTCGACCCCGGACCCGTCCGGCAGGTACACGTCCACGAGCGCGAGGTCGACGGGACCGGCCCGGACCGCGTCCCGGGCCGCCGCGACGCTCCCCGCGACCGCCGCGACCTCGAACCCCGGCACACCCGACACCACGGACGCGTGCAGATCCGCGACCCGGAAGTCGTCGTCGACGACGAGCACCCTCAGATCCGTTCCGCCCATCCCGCATCTCCCTCGTCGAGCACCCCGGTCAGCGTCGCCAGGAACACCGCGCCCCCGGTCGGATTGTCCGGGGTGCGCCGACCGCCGCGGTCCGCGAGCACGACGTCGCCGCCGTGCATCCGCGCCACGCGTCGTGCCAGCGCCAGCCCCATCCCCCGGCCGCCCGGCACGGACGAGTCGACGCGGGTCGTCGCGCCCTCGGCGAAGACGTCGGGCAGCTCGGCGTCGACACCGTCACCCGTGTCCGCGACACTCACGTGCAGGTCGGCGCCGTCCTCCACCAGCTCGACCTCGACTTCGGCGGGACTGCGCCCGCTCACGCGGGCCGCCTCGATCGCGTTGTCGAGCAGGTTGCCGAGCACGGTGGTGACGTCGACGGGCACCTTCACGATGGCGTGCACCCACGTGTTCTCACCGAGCACGAGGGTCACGCCCTGCTCACGCGCGTGCGCCGCTTTCGCGGCGAGGAAGGCGTGCAGATACGGGTCGGCGAGCGCGTCGGCGCCCTCGAGCTCACCGAGCGGACCCGAGCCGAGGACCTGCTCGATGTACTCGACGGCCTGCTCCGCCCGCCCTTGGCGGAGCAGGCCGTCGATCAGGTGCAGCCGGTTGGCGAATTCGTGCTGCTGGGCCCGCAGCGCGGTGCTCATCGACTTGACGGCGCCGAGTTCGCGCGTGAGCGTCTCGATGTCGGTGCGGTCGCGCACCGACATCACCGTGCCGAGGTCGCGGCCGTCGCGCACGACCCGTCGCGAGACGGCGACGACGACCCGATCGCCCGTGGTGGCGGCGACCGGCGTGCCGTCCGCGCTGCGCAGCACGTCGAGCAGGCGCGGGGTCATCCCGAGCGTGTCGACGCTGCGGCCGATCCCGTCGTCGAGATCGAGCAGGCGACGCGCCTCGGCGTTGACGACGGTAACGATGCCGCGGGCGTCGGTACCGACGACCCCCTCGGAGATCCCGTGCAGCACGACCTCCTGCTCCCGGACCAGTTCGGTGAGCTGCTCGGGTTCGAGCCCCAAGGTGAGCCGCTTCCAGCGGTTGGCGAGCAGCAGCGACCCGACGGCACCGCACACGAGCGCCGCGAGTGCGATCAGGACGGCGTCGGCGAGGTCGCTGCGCAGATCGGCGCGCACCCTGTCGGTGGAGATGCCCACGCTCACCTCCCCCACGACCCTGCCCGACGACGGGTCCGTCACCGGAACCTTGGCCCGCACCGAATCACCGAGCGTGCCCCGCTCGCTGGTCACGACCTCGCGTCCGGCGAGGGCCTCGGCCGGATCCGTGCTCACCCTGCGCCCGAGCTGTTCCGGATCGGGATGGGCGAGCCGGAGCCCCTGATCGTCGGTGACCACGACGAACAACGCCCCGGTGGCGGTGCGGACGGCCTCGGCGGCCTCCTGCACCGCACCGGACTCGAGTGCGGGGTTGTCCGGCGAGACCACCCCGTCGTCGGCGGCCGCGTAGCGTGCGACCTCGTCGCGGACGGTCACGTCCGCGGACACGGCCCGGGCGATCGCGAGCGCCCGCTGACCGTGTTCGTCGGTGACGCGGTCCTCGGTAGTGGTGGCGAACACCGTGAATCCGATGCCGAGCGCCACCGCCACCACCGCGGACTGGAACAGCAGTACCTGGGTGCGAAGTTTCACCGCGTCGTCCCCGTTCGTCCCACCTGCCCAGTGTGGCCCGGGCGGATCTCAGCCGAGCGGAATCTGCCCGAGGAGCACGCCGACCACCAGCATCGCGATCGACACCACCCCGGCGCGCCACAGCACCTTGCGGTGGTGGTCGGCCAGTGGCACCCCGGCAAGGGTCACCAGCAGCAGGATCGCGGGGACCAGCGGGCTCTGCATGTGCACCGGCTGTCCGGTGATCGACGCACGTGCCATCTCGACCGGTTCGATGCCGTACTGCGCCGCCGTCTCCGCCAGGACGGGCAACACCCCGAAGTAGAAGGCGTCGTTGGTCATGAAGAACGTGAACGGGATGCTGAGCACGCCCGTGATGACCGCGAGGAACGGGCCGAGCGAATCGGGGACCACACCGGTCAGCCACAGTGCCATGGACTCGACCATCCCGGTGCCCTGGAACACGCCGGTCAGGACCGCCGCGGCGAACACCATCGCGACGACCGACACGATGCTCGACGAGTGCCGTGCGATCGCGGCGGACTGGTCGACGACCCGCGGGAAGTTCACGGCCAGTGCGAGTCCCGCGGCGATCATGAACAGCACGGGGATCGGCAGGATGTCGAGGACGAGGACGACGAGCAGCGCCACCGTGAGGAGCGCGTTGAAGGGCAGCAGTCGCGGGCGCAGGGTCGGGCGGTCGGGGTCGAGACCCGCGGCGAACTGCCCGACCTCCGCGTCGGTCGTGTCCGAGTCACCGGTCGTCGTACCCACTCCCGAGGGACCGGCGCCGAGCGGCATCATCTCGGGCTTCCACACGAGCCGCCCGATGCGGCGACGTTCGAGGATGCCCAGGTGCACGGCGAAGCCGAGGACGATCAGGAGTCCGACGACGAGCGACGGGATCATCGGGACGAACACCTCGGACGGCGACAGCCCGAGCGCGCTGGCCGCACGCACCGTCGGCCCACCCCACGGGATGATGTTCATCGTGGCGTTCGCCAGACCCGCGACGACGGTGAGGACGACCGGGCTGACCTTCAGTTTCAGGTAGAGCGGCAACAGCGCGGACGTGGTGATGATGAACGTCGTGGACCCGTCACCGTCGAGGGACACCACCATCGCCAGCACCGCGGTACCCACCACGAGCCGGGCCGGGTCGTCGCGCACGAGCCGCAGGATGAGCCGCACCAGCGGATCGAACAGACCGACGTCGATCATGATCCCGAAGAAGATGATCGCGAAGAACAACAGTGCCGCAGTGGGGGCGAGACTTTCGACGCCGTCGACGATCATGTCGCCGATGCCGGTGCCGGCCCCGGCGATCAGTCCGAACGCGACGGGGACCAGGATCAGGCCGACGACCGGGGTGGCACGTTTCGACATGATCAGATACATGAACGTGGCGACCATCAGGAAGCCGAGGATGACGAGCATTGCGGTGCCCACTTTCTGACTGGGTCGGGCCGGACCGGGCACACGTCGGCCACGGCCGCTGCCGCGACCTGGGGTCGGTGTGGGAATCCGGCACCGAAAGCCGTCCGGGGTGTGATCTCTGCTGCCGCCGAAGCGGTGTGATCTCTGCTACATCAGAGTGTGTGACCGCGCCCCGTGCGGAGTCACCGTTGAGCGCGATAGCGCCGTTCTGCGCATTCTGCTCGAGCCCATCGCGATCGGACCGCCGGAACGGTTCCCATATGCTGGACGACGTGCGCCGATTCGAATTCCCCGTCGACCTTCCCCACGCCAAATCCGTGAACCAGACCCTCGCGGAAGTGCGCAGCCTGCGGATCTCCGGCATCGTCGTCGCGCTGTTGTGCGCGGCCGGAGCGGCGTGGCTGTTCACGCTCGGCAAGCCCTGGGCCTACATCGTCGGTGCGGTGCTGGTCGTCGCGGCCGTCACGTCGGCGTGGGTGGCGTTGTGGGCGCCGCGGAAGGTCGGATCGGTGCAGGACCTGTACCACGAGAGCCCGCTGGTGCCCGCCGTGGTCTCCGAGATCCGGCCGCGTGGTCTGACGTTGCTGGCGCTGGTCGACATCGCCAAGCCCGGCACCGCCGACCGCCGATTCGCGCTGGTCACCCGCAACGTGCAGGCGGTCCCGGGGCATCAGAAGCGCGTCGGCGAACAGGTGCCGTGTGTGGCGGTGCTGTCCGATCGCACGACCCGCAACACGACCGGGTCGTGGCAGATGGTCAGCCCGATGCCGATCGCGTGGGGAACCCGCGACGCAAAGGTGCTGCGCGAGGCGACCGACGCGATCGACGACGCCGAATGGAAGCTGCTGAAGAGCAAGGTCGATCTGTCCGAGAAGGTCAGCTTGACCGAGGACCACCGGCTGGTGCTCGATCGCGACGATCTCCCCGGCGAATTGCGCTGACATGCAGGTGACGTCGCTGTCGGACGGACGGGTTCATCTGACCGTCCCCGTCCCACACGACGTCGACACGATCACCTCAGCGTGCCAGGACCGGGAGATCGCGGACTGGACGACGGTGCCCGATCCGTACACCCGCGCCGACGCGGTGCGTTTCGTCGGCGACATCGTGCCGCGGGGCTGGGCCGCGAGCGCCCCGAACTGGGCGATCCGCACCTCTCCGGACGGTGCGTTGCTCGGCGTCGTCGGGTTCCTGCATCACGAACGCACCGCCCCGGAGATCGGCTACTGGATCGCGCCGGATGCTCGCGGTCGCGGTTTGGCCACCGCCGCAGTGAATCTGGCGTGCGATTTCGCGTTCGACCCGGACGGGCTCGCGACCACTCGGATCGAGTGGCGGGCATTCGCCGGCAATCTGGCCTCGGCGGCGGTCGCGCGGCACGTCGGCTTCCGGTTCGAGGGGACGCTGCGCCGCGGCACCCTGCATCGCGGGGTCCCGCGCGACACGTGGATCGCCGGTCTGCTGTCCGACGATCCACGTGTACCCGCGGACGGCTGGCCGATCTGACGCTGCCGGCAGGCGGATGCCGTCAAGCCAGGTGCGGCAGCACCTCGTTCTCGAGCAGTTCGATCCCCGACGTGTCGTAGGCCGCTTCCGGGAAGTAGAAGATCGCGTAGCCGAGGCCCTGCTTCTTCAGGGCCGTGAGGTTCTCGACGATCTGCTCCGGGGTGCCGACGGCGGGCATCCCGCGGAACGCGTTGAGGGAGGCGTCGGCGGCGGCGGCTCCGACCAGCGGTTCGAGCCGGGCGCGGAGGTTCTCGAGGCGGTCCTGCACCTCCGCTTCGGTGCGGCCGATGGCGACGTTGTAGTTCGCGGAGCGAACGATCGCGTCGAAGTCGGTGCCGACGGCCGCGCAGTGCTCGCGCAGCACGTTCGACTTGTGCGCGAATCCCTCGGGGGTGCCGTCGAAGTTGGTGTACTGCGCGTACTTCGCGGCGATCTTCAGCGTGACCTTCTCGCCACCGCCGGCGATCCACAGCGGAATACCGCCCTCCTGCAACGGAAGCGGACGGACGATCGCACCGTCGACCTGGTAGTGCTTGCCCTGCAGGGTCGCCGACCCCGTGGTCCACGCCTGCCGGAAGATCTGCACCCCCTCGTCGAGGCGGGCAAGTCGCTCACCGGCGGAAGGGAATCCGTATCCGTAGGCGCGCCACTCGTGTTCGTACCAGCCGCCACCGATACCCATCTCGATGCGCCCGCCGGAGATGATGTCGGCGGTCGCGGCGACCTTCGCCAGGTAGGCGGGATTGCGATAGCTCATCGCGGTGCACATCTGGCCGATGCGTACCCGCTCGGTGACGGCCGCGAACGCGGAGACGAGCGACCACGCCTCGTGGGTCGCCTCGTCCGTGGCGGCGGGCACGGTGTGGAAGTGGTCGTACACCCAGATCGATTCCCACGGGCCGTTGTCGGCGCGGACGGCGAGGTCGCGCATCACCCGCCACTGGTCGGCGGGATCGATGCCCACAAGGTCGAGCCGCCAGCCTTGGGGTACGAAGAGTCCGAATCGCATTGATGTCCTATCTCGATCGGTTGGTGACCGTATCGACGAGATCCGCCCCCGGGTCCGGGGCCGGTTCGGTCGTCGCGGCCGACGGTACCGGCTGGAGCGTCCGGCGTGGCCACGGTGAGTATCGCGGAACGTAGCGGAACATGCAGGCCGCACCGGCCACCGCGAGACCGCCGATCGTGACGGCACCGGCCGCGAGCGACACGGCCGCGACCGCCCCCACCAGGAACGGGCCGACGAACATGCCGCTGTCGTGCGTGAGGCGCCACGCGGCGAGGAACTCGGCCCGGGTATCCGGTGGGGCGGTGTCCGCCCCGAGGGTCATGATCACGCCGTTGCCGAGCCCGTTCCCGATACCGAGGACCACCGCGACGACGGTGAGCGAGACGACGTCGTCGGCGAACGGCAACATCAGGAACGCGACAGCGATGATCACCAGCGACGGCACCGCGACGACCCGGCGACCGTACCGGTCCATCAGGATCCCGGCCGGATACGAGAACAGCAGGTCGACGGCGCCGCCGATACCGAACACGATCGACACGGTCACCGCGTCGAGCCCGATGTGGGTGGCCCACAGCGGAAGTACCGCTTCCCGGGACGCGCGCGCCGCGCCCATGAGCAGCGATCCGGTTCCGAGGGTGCACAGCAGCACCCGGTGCCGGCTCAGGATCGTTCCCAGCCCCACGGCAGCGACCGGGCCGGTCGACGACGACGAACGCGGGGTCTCCGGTGCCCGTGCCATGAGGATGCCCGCGAGCACGACACCGGTCACCTGGACGACGAGGCCACCGCGCACCCCCATGAGGTGGATCGCACCGGCGCCGATGAACGGCCCGAGGAAATTGCCGAGCCGCCACATCGTGGCGAACATCGCCATGGCCCGCGCCCGGGCTTCGATAGGCACCGCCTCGGCGAGATAGCTCTGCCGCGCCAGCCCCCACACCGCGTTCGCGAATCCGGTCAGCAAGGCACCGACGGCGAGCACCACCGGAGTCCAGGCGGCGATCGAGACCCCGATGCCGAGGGCGCCGAGCACGCTGCCGCCGATGATCGCGCGCCTCTCCCCCAGGCGCGCGACGATGCTCCCGGCGGGCAGGTCACCGAGGACCGCGCCGAACGCCACGAGCGCGACGATCAGCCCGGCCACCGGCAACGGGGCCCCGAGTTCCCGCGCGAGCAGCGCGAGCACCGGGGCCCCGGCGCCCTGCCCGATCCCGAAGATCGCGGAGGGCAGAAAGACCGTGGTGACGAGAGGTTTCAGGTCGAAGGCCGGTCTCATGCAGTGGCGGCGTCCGACTCGGCGACCGCGGCGTAGCGGCTCACCGGCCGGTCCAGCCCGTAGTGCCCGCGCAGGGTGGTGGCGGTGTACTCGGTGCGGAACAGACCGCGCTCCTGCAGGATCGGCACCACCTTGGCGGTGAAGTCCTCGAGCCCGCCCGGCAGGTAGGGCGGCATGACGTTGAAGCCGTCGGCGGCTTCCTGCTCGAACCACAGCTGCAGTTCGTCGGCGATCTGCTCGGGGGTGCCCGCGAAGGTGCGGTGCCCGCGACCGCCGCCGAGCTTGCCGATGAGCTGACGCACCGTCAGGCCCTCGTTCTCGGCGAGGTCCTTGACGAGCTGGTAGCGGCTCTTGTTGCCCTGGATCTGCTCGATCGGGGGCAGCGGCGGCAGTGCTGCGTCGAGGGCATGCTCGGTCAGATCGACGCCGAGCATGTTCGAGAGCTGCCGCAGCGAGTAGGCCGGCGAGATCAGGTCGGTGAACTCCTGCTCGAGCGCCTTGGCCTCCTCCTCGGTCTCCCCGATGAACGGCACGATGCCCGGCAGCACCTTCAGCGACTGCGGGTCGCGTCCGGCCTTGACGACGCGGGCCTTCAGATCGCGGTAGAAGGCCTGTCCCTCGGCGAGGGTGCGCTGCGCGGTGAACACGGCCTCGGCGTAGCGCGCCGCGAAATTCTTTCCGCTCTCGGACGATCCGGCCTGGACGAGCACGGGGCGGCCCTGGGGGCTGCGCGGCGAGTTCAGCGGGCCGCGCACCTTGAACCGTGCGCCGTCGTGGTCGACGGTGTGCACCTTGGCCGGATCGGCGAACCGCCCGGACTCCTCGTCCAATTCGATCGCGTCGTCTTCCCAGCTGTCCCACAGCGACACCGCGACGTCGACGAACTCGGCCGCGCGGTCGTAGCGGCCGGCGTGGTCCGGGGTGTCGTCGTAGCCGAAGTTGCGGGCCTCGTCGGCGCCGCCGGAGGTGACGATGTTCCAGCCGGCGCGGCCACCGCTGATGTGGTCGAGCGAGGCGAACTTGCGGGCCAGGTTGAACGGCTCGTTGTAGCCGGTCGACGCGGTCGCGATGAGGCCGACGTGCTCGGTCACCACGGCCATCGCGGACAGCAGGGTGACCGGTTCGAAGATCGCCTGCGTGTTGTGCTCGACGCGGGGGCCGACCGCGAGTCCGTCGGCGAAGAACACCGAATCGAGCTTGCCGCGTTCGGCGATCTGCGCGAGTTCCTGGAAGTGCTTCACATCGAGGACGCGGTGTGCTTCGGTGCGGGGGTGACGCCAGGCCGCCTCGTGGTGGCCGACACCCATGAGGAAGGCGTTGAGATGAAACTGCTTGCGTGACTGTGACATTCTTCTGATCCTGTGTGCTTCGGGTGGGTCAGTGTTCGGGACGCCAGCGGGAGAGTCGACGTTCGATCGTGACGAGGATGCCGTTGAACGTCAGCCCGACGAGCGAGATCGCGATGATGCCGGCGTACATGGCGGGGATCTGGAAGTTGAGCTGCGAGGCCGTGATCAGGTAGCCGAGTCCTGCCTTCGCACCGACCATCTCGGCGGCGATGAGCACGAGCACCGACGACGCCGCGGCCATGCGGATACCGGTGAAGATCGTGGGGACCGCTGCCGGGAGGATCACCTTCTGAAACAGCCGGTAGGACGGCAGCCCCAGCGACCGGGCGGACTTGACCAGCAGCGGATCCACCGTGCGCACACCCGAAATGGTGTTGAGCAGGATCGGGAAGGTGCTCGCGTAGATCACCAGGGCGATCTTGGAGGTCTCCCCGATCCCGAGGACGAGCACGAACACCGGCAGCAGCGCGAGAGCCGCGGTGTTGCGGAACAGCTCGAGGATCGGGTTGAGCAACTCGGCGACGGGCCGGTACCAGCCGATCGCGACGCCGAGCGGGACGGCGACGAGCAGCGCGATCGAGAACCCGATGAGAGCCCGGGAGAGGCTGGCGCCCAGATGGTCTGCCAACTGTCCGCTCGTGATCAGATCGGCCAGCGATCCGAGCACGGTCGACAGCGGCGGCAGGAACACTTCGTCGACGAGACCGAGCCGCGGCGCGGTCTCCCACACCGCGAGGAACACGACGATCGCGACCGCCGGCTTGATCCCCTTCCACGCCAGCGCACCGGCCCGGCGGCCTGCGCGTCGTAATTTCGTCGGATCCGTTGCGACGACGGTTTGTTCGACGACGGCCGGTTCGGTGTCGACGGGCCGGGTCAGGGTTGCGGTCGGACTAGACATGCTCCACCTCTTCCGTTGCGGTGCCGAGTTCGAGGTCGCGGGCACGCTCGACCTCGGAGTGCAGCAGTGACCAGATCTCGTGCCGGTAGTGCCGGAACGCCTCGCCGGAGCGCACGTCGTCGACGTTCCGGTCGATGTCGACGTCGACGATCGTCTTGATCCGCCCGGGGCGGGAGGTGAGCACGGCGACGCGCTGCCCCAGGTAGATCGCCTCGTCGATGCCGTGGGTGATGAACAGGATGGTCTTGCCGGTTTCCTTCCAGATCCGCAGCAGTTCGTCCTGCAGGGATTCGCGGGTCTGGGCGTCGAGCGCGGCGAACGGCTCGTCCATGAGCAGAACCTCGGGATCGAACGCGAGGCTGCGGGCGATCGCGACCCGCTGCTTCATGCCGCCGGACAATTCGTGCGGGTAGCGGTCGCCGAAGCCGGCCAGACCGACGAGGTCGAGGTAGTCGTCGGCGAGTGCGCGGCGCTGCTTCTTCGGCAGTCCCTTGGCTTCCAGGCCGAACTCGATGTTGGCCCGTGCCGTGCGCCAGGGCAGGAGTGCGTACTGCTGGAAGACGATGCCGCGGTCCAGGCCGGGCCCGGAGATCGGGCGGCCGTCCAGCAGGATCCGGCCCGAGGTCGGTTCGCTCAGACCGCCGAGCAGATCGAGCAGGGTGGACTTGCCGCAACCGCTGGGGCCGACCAGGACCAGGAATTCCCCGGCGGCGAGATCGATGCTGACGTCGTCGAGTGCGGTGAACGTGTCGTTGCTGCCGCGCACCGCGAACTGCTTGGTCACATGCTCCAGGCGGAGCTTCGGGGTGGTGCTCACTTCGCCGCCTCCTCGACGGGTTCACCGTTGGGCCCGGCGCTCGGGTCGTAGGTGCCGTTGGCGTAGGGGTTGAATTCGTTGGTGTAGATGTCCGAGGTGGTGAACTTGCCGTCCTCGAGCTCACCGTTGCGGGTCAGCCAGTCCAACCAGGTCTGGATCTCCTGATCGGTGATGACACCGCCGGGGCCGGCGACACCGGGGCTCTTCCAGTACTCGACGAGATCGGTGTTCTCGTTGCGGCCGCGGGCGTTGATGATCTCCTTGAACTTGGCGACCACTTCGTCGCGCGGGGTGGTCTGCGCCCACCGGATCGCCCGCGCGGTGCCCTGCACGAAATCGGCTACCGCATCACGGTTCTCGGCGATGAACTCGTCGCGGAAGACGTACGTTCCGTAGGTGAAGGCGCCGAACAGCGATTCGTCGGTGAACAGCGGCCGGATGCCGCCCCGTTCGACGGCGGTCTCCCGGAACACGCTGCCGAGCGTGCCGACGTCGATCTGTCCTTCGCGCAGTGCCTGCTCGGTGTTCACCGGAGGCACCACGATCAGCTCGACCTGCTTGATCTCGTCCGGCGTGAGTCCTTGCTGCGCAAGCCATTCCCGCACCAGGAACTCGTGATGTGCACCGAGGGTGTTCATCCCGACCTTCTTGCCGATCAGGTCCCGCGCGGTGCGGATCGGGCTGTCCTCGAGAACGTAGTAGCCGTTGAACGACTGCTTGTCGGAACCGTAGTAGCCGATCACCGACGTGATCGGTGAGTTCGCGGCCTGGAGTTTGATGACCGCGCCGTTGAACGCACCACCGAAATCGGTCTGGCCGGTCGCGGCGTTCTGGATGGACTGCGGACCGCTGGTGTTGTCCCCGATCCAGTCGAGCTTCACCTTCTCGTAGAACCCGAACGCTTCGGCGAGTTCGGGATAGGTGACCTGTGCGGCCGTCCCCTCGTACCGGAGCACGGTCTTGCCGTCCTCGGTGGTGGTGACATCCGAACCGGACGAGCATGCGGCCGCGACGGACGTGACGGTGAGCAGTGCTGCGACGAGGGCGACCGACCGGGTGAGTCGGGCGCGCAGCGTGGAGTGCGACATCGTGAAAGCTGTTCCTTGCGTTGGAAGAAGGCCCTACGGACTCGGGCCGGGCGGGTGGCGTTACCGCGGGCAGCAATCGTCGATACGCATGCGACGGAGCGCAGATAACGAGTGCGGTGCGATACAGCCGGAAGATCTCTGCAACGCGCGGTCGTCGGACCTGCACGTCGGCGGTCGCTGGGTCAGCGACAACACTCCGAACACTCGTACACGGCAATCCCCCTGTGCGGCGATATGACTTCAGCAAGAGTGCCGTCCGGGGGCGACGCGCTCAACGGTTCTGCGCAGCCTGATCGGAACTCGCGACTCCAGCCCCTAAGCTCGATCGACGATCGACGAGGACGGGAGCGCAGGTGGGCGGAGACGACGACCCGGTGTGGACTCGGCGGCGGTTCCTGGCCGGCATGGCCGGGACCGCGGCGGCCCTGATGGGGATCACCGCTCTGTTCTCGGCCGAGGCGATCGCACGCCCGGCCGCCGCTGCCCCGCCGGTCCGCGACACGATCTGCGGCATCCTCGCGTTCGTCGTCCCCGGCAACGACCCCTATTCGCGGCACCAGGGTGTGTCCACCGATCGGGTCGGTGGCGCCACCGAGGACGCCGCGGCCTCGCTCGAGCACACCTTCGACCACGCGTCGCCGGTGCCGCTGCTGGGCCGGGCCGGCGGGAACCTCCCCGGGGCGGCCGCCGTCGCCGCGCTGGTCAACATGTATGCGGTCACCGTCGACGCGGGGTCGCTCGTCGGTCCGTTCGCGGCGCCGTTCGCGAATCTGAACCACGACGCGAAGGCCCGTGTCTTCGAATTGCTGGACACCGAACCGCAGTTCGACGGGACGATGCTCACCTACGTGGTCAACGCGATTCCCACACTCGCCGCGTTCGCCGCGTATTCGGAGGTGTCCGCGTTCGACCCCGACCGCCGCGTCCTGACCGGCCGGCCCTTCGGGTGGGAACTGGCCCGCTACGACGGTGTCGCCGACGGGTGGGACGAGTTCGCGGGCTACTACCGCGGTGTCGACCGGATCGAGGAGTGACGTGCGGGACGTGATCGTGATCGGGTCCGGCGGTGGCGGGCCGGTCGTCGCGAAGGAACTCGCGGCACGCGGACTGGACGTCCTCGTCGTCGAGGCCGGGCCGCGCTTCGCGGATCCGGAGAACGAGTGGACGCATTTCGAGGACGACGCGAACAATCCCCTCACCGGCTTCTTCCGGCAGGGTCCCGGCGACCGGTCGCGCACCCCGTGGCTGCGCGACCTTCCGCAGAATTCGTACGTGTGGCAGGTCGCGGGGGTCGGCGGAACCACGCTGCACTACTTCGGCAACTCGCCGCGCGCGGTGCCGGGCGTGTTCGTCGGCTACGACGGCGCGGACCGGAACATGTACGACACGGACCACCTGTTCCCGTTCGGATACGACGAATTGCGCCGTTACTACGAATGGGTCGAGGCAACCCTGCCGGTGCAGACCGCCCCCATGGGCACGAAGGAACGGATCTTCCTGCGCGGTGCGGCCGCGCTCGGCCTGCCGCATCAGACGACGCACGACACGACCGTCGCCTCGCACCGCGCGCAGCAGAACGCGGTCCTGCAGCCGGGTGGGACCGCCGGGCGCACCCGCGACCCGCAGCGGTTGCGCCACCCCGAGGCGCGGGGCTGCACGATGTGCGGCCACTGCTACCAGGGCTGCTACCTGCCGGCGGGTGCGCCCCGCAACCTGAAGGCGAAACGGTCGACGGACAACTCGTACGTGCCGATGATGCTCACCGCCGAGGCGTGGTCGCCGCACGGACGGGCAGCGACGCTGGTGACCGACGCGACGGTCACGCAGGTACTGACCGAGGACGTACACGGAGAGACGACCGCGCGCGGGGTGCGGTTCCGCACCCTCGACGGCGAGGAACACGAGGAGCGCGCACAGGTCGTGGTGCTCGCCGCGGGCGCGATCGAATCACCGCGCTTGTGGCTGGCGTCGGACCTGCCGAACCCGAACGACTGGGTGGGCCGCGGCCTGACGGACCACCACATGGATGCGGTGTTCGGGGTGTTCGACGAGGACACCGGCCAGACCCGGGGCGCCGGCTCGAATGCGCGCGTCGACCTGCCCGGTTACGGCGGCATCGAACAGGTCGGGATGCCGCCGGCGCTGCAGGCGTATTCGCTGGCGTTCAGCGACTCCGGCATCCACGGCTACGGCCGGGCGGGCGGCGTCGTCGACGACGCCGGGGCCGACACTCTCGGCCGGTTGGTGGGCCGGGATCTGCTCGCCACCCTCGACGACGCAAACCGGACCCTGGCGGCACTGGTGATCACCGACGACGACGTCGAACCCGGCAATCGGGTCACCCGCTCGACGATGCTGCTTCCGGACGAGGGCGGGCTCGCACCGAAGGTGACGATGCGGCACCGGCGGCGGTCCGAACGCACGCGACGGAACCGGGAGTACTGCACCCGCAAGGCCGTCGAGCTGATGCGGGCCGCGGGCGCGCGCTCCGTGCACCGCTGCGACTGGCCACCGCTGATCCTGCACGCCCAGTCGAGCATGCGGATGGGGACGAGCGGGAACGACTCGGTGCTCGACGCCACCGGCGAAGCTCGTTGGGTGAAAAGACTTTTCGTCGCGGACAATTCGGCGCTCGCGAATTCGCTGGGCGGGCCCAATCCGACGTTGACGACGCAGGCACTCGCGACCCGCACGTCCGAGGCAATCTTCCGCACCTACTTCGGCGGCGACGCGTGGGTCGGGCGTGAGGACCCGGTGTCCTCCGTCGACGACCGGGTCACCGCGGCGGTGATCGCGCAGGGGTTGTGACACCGGATCGGTCTCGATGTTCGCGACGATACCCCGCGACGGTATCCGGTTCAGGCCCTCGGACGCGTTCGTCGACGATCGGCTCTCCGGCCGGTGCGGTACCGCACCGGCCGGGTCCGGACGAGAACCGAGTCAGTCGGTCGGGAACTCGACGATACGGCCCGTGCACTCGCCGAACAGGATTGCCGATCCATCTGCAGCTGTAGCTTTCGCCCGGAGGGTGACCTCGTCCCCGTCGCGCAGGAAGGTGAACGAGGATCCGTCGCTCAGGGTGACCGGTTCCGCACCGCCCCAAACCAGTTCGAGGAAGGAGCCGCGCTGGTCTTTCTCCGGACCGGAGATGGTGCCACCGGCGAAGAAGTCACCGGCACGCAGCCCTGCCCCGTTGACGGTCATATGGGCGAGCATCTGTGCCGCGGTCCAGTAGGTCGACGCGAACGGAGGCTTGGCAACGACGTCTCCGTTGAGGACAACCTCGAAGGTGACGTCGAACGACCAGGGTCGCTCGTCGGCGTCGTCGAGGTACTCGGCCAGCGGGGTGTCGCGGGTCGGCGGGGCGACCCGCACCGCGTCGAGTGCCGCCAGCGGTGTGATCCACGGAGAGATCGTCGTGGCGAAGGACTTGCCGAGGTTCGGGCCGAGCGGGACGTACTCGTAGTTCTGGATGTCGCGGGCCGACCAGTCGTTGGTCAGGGTGAGACCGAAGACGTGGTTGTCGGCCTCGGACAGGGGAACTCGTCCACCGGGCACGGGAGATCCGAGTACGAAGCCCATCTCGGCCTCGATGTCGAGCCGGCGGGACGGGCCGTAGGAGGGCACCCCGTCTGTCTCGGGGCGCAGTCCGTGCGGGCGACGGATGTCGGTGCCGCTGGCCACGATGGTTCCAGCGCGGCCGTGGTAGCCGACCGGAAGATGCTTCCAGTTCGGCAGCAGCGGGGGATGTTCGGGACGGAAGATACGGCCGACGTTCGCCGCATGGAACTCGTTGCCGTAGAAGTCGACGTAATCGGCCACGGTGAACGGCATGTGCAGGTCGACCCCGGCAAGCGGGCGGGCAACCGCAGCGATCCGGTCGGCGTCCGCGGCTGCGGACAGCACGCTCTGCAGGTCCGCGCGCAACCGATCCCAGGTGGCACGGTCGGCCGTCAGGAGGACGTCGAGGTTCGACTGGTCGACCAGCGGGTACAGGTCGGAGTCCTGCGCGACGAGATCCGAGAGGGCGACCACGTGATCGCCGACGCGCACGCCGAGGCGCGCGGCGGTGCCGGGCGTGGAGAAGGACCCGTAGGGCAGGTGGGCGATGCCGAAACCTTCGGTGGCGTAACGCGCCACGAAGCTGTCGGGCGAGGGGGTGGTCATGGGTTCTCCTGGTGGATCGGCTCAGTTTCCGTGGTCGGAAGCGATGTTCGGGATCAGGTCGAGTTCGTCGAGGGTGTCGAGCGGTTCGGCGATGCTGCAGGTGCCGAACGATTCGAACATCGTCCTCCACTGGGCGGCGATCGCCCGCAAGCGCTCCGCGAGAACGCTTCCGTCGGTTTCGGCGAGTGTCGTGGCGACCGCTGCGGTGTCGGCTCCGTCCAATGCTTCTCCGGTGGCGACGGCGATGTTCAGGAAGCCGTGGTGCACGAAGCCGGTCGAGTCGTCCCGGTAGCGCACGGCGCGGTGCAGGCCTGCGGTCAGTTTGAAGGATCGCTTCGCGGCGACGGCAGTCGTGATCACCTCCGCGAGGTCCTCGACGGAGGGGAACGCTTCGGCCACCAGTCCGCCGGTGCGCGCCTTCAGCCGCACATCGGTTCCGGTGAAGCTGTCGAGAAGGCCTGCGCGAATGTGCGGTACGGCCAGTTCGACGTGGACGCTGTACCGCTCGGTCAGAGCGGCGGCGTCGGCGACGACCTGTCGGGGATCGAGGTCGTCGGTCTTCAGTTCGAGGCCGCCGACCCGGATCGCGGGCGCGACTCTCTCGACCGCGGCCAATGCCACATCGAGGCCACCGGCGGGCACCACCACTCCGACGCGGAGCGGGCCTTCGCCGGTTGCGTCGACCAGGCTCGCTGCGGCGTCGAGTGCGTCGACCGGCAGCAGCAGCGGCCCGACCAGACGGCCGAGCGGGGTGCCGCGTCGGGCGATGTGGTCGGGCACCGCCTGGCCCAGGGGGGCGCGTCCGGGCGGGAAGACGGCCGCGTCGTCGAAGAAAGCATCGAACACCTCAGGGCTGCAGACTGATTCAGGCATCGATCCACCGCCCTCCCGACCAGGACGAGGCGTAGCGGGCGTCGTCGGAGGCGAGTGCGGCCTCGCCGAGCAGCAACGGCCGGAAGGTGTCGACCATGATGCCGGTCTCGTCGAAGAAGTCCTTCCCGAGGCTGGCCTCGATTGCGCCCGGCTGCGGTCCGTGGGCGTGGCCACCGGGGTGCAGGGAGATCGACCCGATGCCGATGCCGGAACCCTTGCGCGCTTCGTAGTTGCCACCCACGTAAAACATGACCTCGTCGGAGTCGACGTTCGAGTGGTAGTACGGCACCGGGACCGACTGGGGGTGGTAGTCGACCTTGCGCGGCAGGAAGTTGCAGATCACGAAGTTGTGGCCTTCGAAGACCTGGTGCACCGGCGGCGGCTGGTGGAGCTTGCCGGTGATCGGCATGAAGTCCTCGAGCGCGAAGACGAACGGGTACAGGCAGCCGTCCCAGCCCACCACGTCGAAGGGGTGGTGCGGCACGACGTGCACCGTGCCGGTGATGCCCGACGCTCCCCGGTGCTTGATGTAGACCTCGACGTCTGTCTCGTCGACGAGCAGCGGCTCGCTGGGGCCCTGCAGGTCGCGCTCGCAGTAGGGCGCGTGTTCGAGCAGTTGGCCGGTGGACGAGAGGTACCGCTTGGGCGGTCCGACGTGGCTGTTGGACTCGACCGCGAACAGACGCAGTGGTTCCGAGCCCACCACCCGCCACCGGTGGGTAGTGGCCCGGGGGATGACGATGTACTGCTCGGCGCGCACTTCCAGGGCGCCGAAGACGGTTTCGACGATCGCTTCGCCGGACTCGACGTAGACGCATTCGTCGCCGATCGCATTGCGGTAGAGCGGCGAATCCGATCCGGCGACAACGTAGTACAGGCGCACGTCATCGTTGCCGAGCAACAGGCGACGGCCGCGCACCGCGTCGGTGGAACCCGGATCACCGTCGACAAGATCGTGCAGTCGCAGGTGACGGGGCAGCAGCGGTTCGTTGGGGACCAAATCGTGATCCGGCAACTCCCAGCGGCGAGCGCCGACGATCGCCGAGGGGATGTAGCGGTGATAGAGCAACGAAGAATCGGAGGAGAACCCTTCTTCTCCCATGAGTTCCTCGTAGTACAGTGCGCCGCTGCCGTCCCGCAGGACGGTATGGCGATGGCGCGAGATGGTTCCGACACTGCGGTAGTGGACCACGTTGGCTCCCTCTGGCGATGACGTGACGAGCCCCCCTGCGTCGTGCAGGGACGAAAGACTCGGCGGAATCCCCGTAACGGTGACCACAGTGATGAGGACGAGGACGGTTCTCAAACGCCGATGTGCCCTGGAAAGGATGCAGCGCACCCGCTCTCCGTCCGCGCTCGCGCGGCACAGGTCGAGGCCTACTCGCCGTCTAGCTGGGGATATGCCGGTGACTTGGCTGGCAAGCCGACGATGAGGAGCGGTGTCGTGCACGCAAACGCAGGCCTCAAACTGAAATGTTTTTGAAATGTTTTTCGTGTCAGACTTTGGTCCTGCCTGCTCCGTGACTTGGAGCACAACCCGATCTTCCGGCCGTAGCGCCGCCCCCATACAAGACGCCCCAGAAAAGAGGTTTCTCTGTGAAGACCATCGACACCGAAGTTCTCATCGTCGGCGGAGGCGGATGCGGCCTGACCGCTTCGATCATCCTGGCCGACCTCGGAGTGGACTCCCTGCTCGTCGAACGGCACCCCTCCACCTCTCACCTGCCCAAGGCACATCTCCTCAGCCAGCGCACGATGGAGATCTTCCGCCACCACGGCGTCGCCGACAGCCTGTTCGCAGAGGGCTCCCCCGTGGACAAGATGTCGAAGGTGCGTTTCGCGACCTCCCTGGGCGGCGACGGCCACCTCGACCGTCGCACGATCTTCTCGATCGACGCCTTCGGCGGCGGATCGCTGCGCCATCGGTACGAGATGGACAGCCCCGTCGTGTGCACCGATCTTCCCCAGATCCGACTCGAACCGGTCCTGCGCGACCACGCCGAGCAGCGCAATCCCGGGCGCGTGCTGTTCCACACCCAGCTCGAATCCTTCGCCGCCGACGACGACGGTGTGACCGCGGTGATCTCGGACCGCGACACCGGTGAGCAGACCGAGGTCCGCGCTCGCTTCATGATCGCAGCCGACGGCGGCAAGACCGTGGGCCCGGCCCTCGGCATCCAGACCATCGGCGAGAAGAACGTCCTCGATATGGTGACCGTTTACTTCGAAGCAGACCTGTCTCCCTGGGTCCCCGACGACGGCACCTTCCAGACCTGGTTCGCCAACGTCAACGCCAAGGGACTGTGGTCCAACGGCAACCTCGGTCCTCGCGGCCCGCACCCCTGGGGTGCCCGTTCGAAGGAATGGGCCGTGCACTTCTCGATGCCCGTCGAGGAAGGCAAGAAGTTCGACAACACGACGGTTGTCCCGCGTATCCGGGAACTGCTCGGCATCCCCGAACTGGACCTGAACGTGCTCAGCGTCAATCACTGGATCATCGAAGGCGTGCACGCCGAGCGCTACCGCGAGGGACGCATCCTCCTGGCCGGCGACGCCGCCCACAAGCATCCCCCGACTTCTGGACTCGGTCTGAACTCCGGCATCGGCGACGCCCACAACCTGTGCTGGAAGCTCGCCGCGATCCTGCGGGGCTGGGCCGGCATCGACCTGCTCGACAGCTACGAGGCCGAGCGCCTGCCGGTCGCGCAGCAGAACATCGACTGGGCGATGATGACCTTCCGCGCCCACGCCATCCTGCCCGCCGCCGTCGGCCTCGTCGCCGGCGACCAGGAGAAGAACCGCCAGGCGCTCACGAACCTGTTCGTCGACGGCCGCCGCGGTGAGATCCGCCGTAGCCTCGTCGCCGAGGCCACCACGTCGCTGCGCCGCGAATTCCAGGCTCACGACCTGGATCTCGGAGTTGTCTACGAAGACGGCGCGGTCCTCGCCGACGGAACCGACGCCCCGGGACGCGACCCGGCCGGCCTCGAATACGTCCCCACCACCCGCCCCGGTCACCGCCTACCGCACGCCTGGTTGCTCGACGGCGACAACAAGATCTCCACGCACGACCTGATCCAGCCCGGCCGACTGGTGCTCATCGTCGACACCGACGGGCAGACCTGGGTCGAGACCGCCGAAAAGCTCGCCGAACAGCGCGGCATTCCCCTCGATGTCGTCACGGTCGGTCGACGTGCATCCGTGCGCCCGGTCGGCGACCACTGGCACGACATCCGCGGCATCCGTGACGACGGTGCGATTCTCGTGCGGCCCGACGGCCACATCGCCTTCCGCGCGCAGTCCATGCTCGATCACCCCACCCATGCGCTCGAGGCGGCGTTCGCCGCGTCGACGGCAACGTCCTGATCGAAAGGCCCCTCCCATGTCCTTCACTTCGAGCGGTCAGGCCGCCACCGATCCCCGTCGGATCGACGCTCTCACCACCGCCGCGCGCCTGGAGCGACTGCCCGTCGGCTCCTGGCACTGGAAACTGACCGCACTGGTCGGCATCGGCGCGTTCTATGAATACTTCGAGGTATTCCTCGGCGGCGTACTCGCCGCGGTCCTCGGGCCTCTCTGGGAACTGAGCACCTACGAGAAGGCCGGCCTGATCGCCTCGGTCTTCCTCGGTATGTTCGTCGGCGCCATCACCCTCGGCCGCGTCGCCGACCGCGTCGGTCGCAAGAAGATGTTCCTGATCAACCTCAGCATCTATCTGGCGTTCTCGCTACTCGCCGCGTTCTCCCCCAACGTGTGGTTCCTCATCGCCTGCCGGTTCATCGCCGGTATCGGTGCCGGCGCCGAAGCCGCTCTGATCCCCACCTATCTCGGCGAGTTCATCCCGCGCCACCGCCGCGGCCGGTACATCGGCTACGCGTTCACCCTCGCGTTCGTCGCCTACCCGCTCGTCGCCCTCGCCGGCGCCCCGCTGGCGAAGACCCACTTCCTCATGGACGGCTGGCGCTGGCTGCTCGTACTCGGTGCCAGCGGCATCATCGTGCTGCTGTGGATGCGGCGGAACATGCCCGAATCCCCCCGCTGGCTGGTCTCGGTGGGCCGCACCGCCGACGCCGACGCCGAACTGCGCAAAATCGAAGACGACGTGCGCCGCCGCACCGGGTCCGACCTGCCCGCCCCCGACTACACCGCCCTGCCCCCGGAGGTCGACGAACACCACAAGGCCAAGATCTCGGACCTGTTCCGCGGCAACACCCGGAACTCCATGATCGCCGTCGGATCCCTGTGGACCATCGGCGTGCTCGCCTACTACGGCTTCAGCTCCCTGGCGCCGGTGCTGCTGGTGGACAAGGGATACGACATCACCAAGTCCCTGTTGTACACGGCCGTGATTGCAGCCGGTTACCCCTTCGGCGCTCTGACCGCGGCGCTCGTGGCAGAAAAGCTCGAACGCCGCACGCTGACGGTGGTCACCGCACTGGCCACCGCCGTCGCCGGTCTGGTCTTCGGGTATGGATCCGGTGACGCCGTCATCATGGCCGCAGGATTCGCCATGGGCTTCGCCTCCAACGTCCATTCGAGCGGCGTGAACATGTATGCCTCCGAAGTGTTTCCGACGCGTCTGCGCTCGACCGCCATCGGACTGTGTTACGGATCGGGCCGGTTGTTCGCCTTCCTCATGCCCTTCCTCGGATTGACGATCCTCGACACCTTCGGCGGCTCGACCGTACTGTTGCTTTCAGCTGTCCTGTTCGCCATCACGGCGGTCCTCGTCTGGATCTTCGGACCCAAGACCACCGGCCGATCCCTCGAAGACATCTCGGAAGCCGTACCCACCGAGCGTTGAGGCACCGGTTCGGGGTTCCGCATCGACCCAGCGGAACCCCGAACCCCTGTTCCGAGGGCCCACGAGGCAGAGCACACCATCGAGGAGGATCATGTCCGTGTATTCCGGCAACCGCGCAAACGGCATGACCACTTCCCGTCGGCCTCGAGCCGGGGCTCCGGCCGTATTCCCGGTCCCCCGTCAGCGGTTGGCGATCGTCGGGCCGGATGTCGACCATCCGGCGGTCCTCACCACGAAACGACTCGCCGACAAACTCGGATGGCCCCATCTCGTCGTAACGGACCGCAGCAAGCTCGTGTGGGCAATCACTGTCAACAAGCCCGCACTCGTCGCTGTCGTCGGAGACGCGGACAACACTGCCCATCTCGACGACATCGGAGCACTACGGAACTCCTACAAGGGACCGATCGCCGTGCTCGGCGCACTGTCACCACAACTGACGGTGTCGGCGCTCGTCAACGGTGCCGACAGCGTCCTGCGGTCGGACCTGCGCGACGACGAACTCGGCGCGCGATTGCTCGCTTTGGTGCGGCGCACTGCCGAAGGCTCCGAATCGGGAGCGCGATACCTGACCGCGGAAGGCTTGCGTGTCGACCTGTGGCGGAAGGAAGTCACTCTCGACCGTACACCGCTCCACCTTTCCTCGACCGAGTACCGATTGCTGGTGTGCTTGATGGAAAGCGCGGGGCAAACGGTTCCCTGGAATCGGATCCTGCATCGTGTGTGGGGATGGGCCGACGCCGACGTCAATATGCTGCGTATCTACATCACCCGACTGCGCAAGGCGCTGGGCGAGACAGCGGCGTCCTCGAAGTTCATCAAATCCGTTCGCGGGCACGGATACATGTTCGCTCAGCCCGTGATCGAAGCTGCCGATCGTGAATCCGACACGGTCGACGGTGAATTACCTATGATGCAGCGCCTCGCCGCGAAGTGCACCGAACTGGCGACCGCCACGGATATTACGGGAGCAGCTTCTCGTATCGCGGAAAGTCTTGTCACCGAAGGCACCGTCGACGCGGTCGGACTGCACCTGACCGATGGTGAAATACTCCGACTGGTAGGTCATTTCGGATTCACAACCGAATGGGAACAGGTGGCCCGTGAACTCGCGCTCGCCGACGATCGCTATGCTTCCATTCAGTCGGTTCGTCGTGCGCAGCCGGTGCAGTTGCTTCGGCGGCGTTCCCACACCTTCCCCGGCACCAACGCCGCCGTCTCGTCGGATGCTCCCGGAACGTATCTGTTCGTTCCGATCAGCCATGCCGGAGAGACGATCGGCACCATGGGTGTCGTCCGCAGATCCGACGAGCCGTTCGGACCGTTGACCATCTCGTATCTCCAAGCCGTCGCCGCCCTGTGCGGAGCATGCCTAGGCCCGCAATGGGATTCGGGTCGCTCATCCCGCGCCGGGCGCCCCTGACCGATCACAACCACGGCCGTACCGTCGCGCCGTGAAGGAGGAACCACCATGTCCATCGTGTACACCGACGCCGCAACCGCCCTCGACGGTGTCCTGTTCGACGGGATGACCCTCGCCGTCGGAGGTTTCGGGCTCAGTGGCGTCCCTGTCGACCTCATCGAAGCCGTACGCGATTCGGGCGTGAAGGATCTGACCGTGGTGTCCAACAACATGGGTATCGACGGCAAGGGTCTGGGCATCCTGCTCGAAGACGGACAGGTCCGCAAGGTCATCGCCTCCTATGTCGGCGAGAACGCTCTGTTCGCGCAGCAGTATCTTTCCGGCGCCCTCGACATCGAATTCAATCCTCAGGGAACACTCGCTGAACGCCTGCGGGCCGGCGGAGCGGGGATCCCGGCCTTCTACACGGCCACAGGTGTCGGCACCGAGGTTGCCGAGGGTAAGCCGCATGCCGAATTCGACGGCCGCAACTATATTCTCGAGCGGGGCATCGTCGCCGACGTCTCCCTGGTCCGTGCTCATCGGGCCGACACGGACGGAAATCTCACTTACCGGTACACCGCCCGGAACTTCAACCCCGTCGTCGCGGCTGCTGGCAAGGTGACGATCGCCGAGGCCGAGGAAATCGTCGAGATCGGTGCTGTCGCACCCGATGCCGTGACCACCCCGGGCGTCTACGTCCAACGCGTCGTCAAGGCCTGCGCCCGGACCAAGGACATCGAACAGCGCACGGTCCGTCCCCGACCGGTGAGCGCCTCCGTCTGAACCCCTCGACCTACTTTCGAAAGGAGCTTCACCATGCCGTGGACTCGTGACGAGATGGCCGCCCTGGCGGCGTCCGAACTGAACGAGGGTGCCTACGTCAATCTGGGCATCGGGATCCCCACACTCGTGGCCAACAACCTGCCCGAAGGCCGCCGGGTGATCCTGCAGAGCGAGAACGGCCTGCTCGGGATGGGACCGTTCCCCTACGAGGGGGACGAGGACGCCGATCTGATCAATGCCGGCAAGCAGACCGTGACGATCGTGCCCGGTGGCAGCATCTTCGACTCGTCCGAGTCGTTCGGGATGATCCGCGGCGGCCACGTCCAGGTCGCCATCCTCGGCGCGATGCAGGTCTCCGCATCCGGAGATCTCGCGAACTGGAGCATTCCGGGCAAACTCGTCAAGGGCATGGGTGGCGCGATGGACCTGGTGGTCGGCACGCCTCGGGTGATCGTGCTGACCGAGCACGTTGCGAAGGACGGCTCCCCGAAGATCGTCGAGACGTGCACTCTTCCGCTGACCGGGGTAGGTGTCGTCGACTGCATCGTCAGCGACCGCGCCGTCTTCGACGTCGTCGACGGCGCGCTCGTGCTGCGCCGCCTCGCCCCCGGCGTCGACGTCGACGAACTGCGCGCGATCACCGGCGCTCCGTTCACGGTCGCCCTGGACGAGGAGCTGGTGGCATGAGCCTGCGCGACCGCTTCGGCACCGACGTCCTGGCCACCGGATGGGGTCATTCCCCGTTCGGCAAACTCCCCGACCAGACCCTCGAATCGCTTGTGGTGTCCGTCGCCCGCGACGCACTCGACACCGCCGGCATCGAACCCGGTCAGGTCGACGAGATCTACTTCGGCCAGTTCAACTCCGGAATGCACCCGCTCGGCTTCGCTTCGTCGCTGGCCCTGCAGCTCTCCGACGACCTCGCCGGGGTGCCCGCCACCCGCGTCGAGAACGCCTGCGGCTCGGGCAGCGCCGCGGTTCAGCAGGGTATCCGGGCCCTGCTGGCCGGCACCGCCCGCACCGTGCTGGTGATCGGTGCCGAAAAGATGACCCACGCCGGTCCCGACGTGGTCGGAGCCGCGCTGCTCGGCGCCGACTACGAGTCCGCCGGCAAGGAGTCGACGACGGGCTTCGCGGGGCTGTTCGCCCGAGTCGCCGATGCCTATGCCGATCGGTACGGGCCGGTCGCCGACCCCCTCGCCCACATCGCCGCGAAGAATCACCGCAACGGGGTCGCCAATCCGTACGCGCAGCTGCGCAAGGATCTCGGCTTCGACTTCTGTGCCACGGTCTCCGAGCGCAACCCGATCGTCGCCGGGCAGCTGCGCCGCACCGACTGCTCCCCGGTCTCCGACGGCGCCGCAGCCCTGGTGCTGACCACGGAACCGGTCTCCGGGGCGGCGCAGGCGCCGGTGCGGATCGCCGGGTTCGGGCAGGCCAACGATTTCCTGCCCGCCGCCAAGCGGGATCCGATCGAGTTCGCGGGCAGTGTCACAGCCTGGCAGCGCGCCATGGCCATGGCCGGCACCACCGTTGCGGATCTGGACTTCGCCGAGGTGCACGACTGCTTCACCATCGCCGAACTCGTCCTCTACGAGGTGATGGGGCTGGCCGAGCGCGGGAAGGGCCGGCAGGTGCTCGACCACGGCACCGTCCTGCCCGGCGGTGCCCTGCCGGTGAACCTGTCCGGCGGGCTGAAGTCCAAGGGGCATCCGGTGGGCGCGACGGGGGTGTCCCAGCACGTCATCGCCGCGATGCAGCTCAGCGGCACCGCCGGGGACATGCAGCTCGGTCGCGCCCGTCGAGGTGTCGTCCACAACATGGGTGGCCTCGCGGTGGCGAACTACGTCAGCGTGCTCGAAGCCGTCTGATCCCGTACGGGTGCTTCGGTCCGGATCCCGATTACGGATCCGGACCGAAGTGTTTCTGCCGGCGCCGGATCGGCCCGCCGAGCGTGCACTTGTTGTCGATATTTCCGGCATTTTTCGACAAGACGTGCACACTCGGTGCCCGGAATACGGAGCGAAAACAGGTACCCCACCCCGCCGGTCGGCCGTTCCCGGAATCCTGCGCGCACACGATCCTCGAAGGACCGAAACGCTCCTTCCACCGGGAGGCACACATGCCCGAAACACCGGCCCCGCTGTCACCCGCTGCGGTGAGCGAACATGCTGCACCGATACCCCTGCGACGTCGCCGCTCCCACTCCCCCACCCGCATCGCGGACCGCGGCGCCCGGAGGTACCACGTCCAGCCGAATGCGGCGGCACCCTCGCACGACGTCGACTGGGTCCGGCGTTCCCTCATGACCTGCGACTTCCTCGCCGGCGTGCAGTCACTGGATCCCGGGGACCGGAAGCTGGTCGCCTTCGCCGTCGAATGGGCGCCCTTCGGCGGGGCCGGCCCGGAGGAACTGTTCATCACCTTCGGCGTGGGACGGACCAGGTTCCTGCATCTGCTGCAAGCCGCGATGATGACGAGACCGACCGACTCCGTACGACTGCGCGCCACCAAGTCCGCTCTCCGCGACGAGCTCCTCAGCGCATGGCGAGGATCGACGCCGGGACCTAGTCGTGCGTCTGCTCCGCAACCCAGGCCGCGACCTGCGCCCGGGAGGTGAAGCCGAGTTTGGCCAGGATGTGCTCCACATGCCCTTGTGCCGTGCGCGGTGAGATCACCAGGCGACGGGCGATGGCCTGGTTCGTCAGGCCCTCGCCGATGAGGTCGGCGACCTGACGTTCCCGCTTGGTCAGTCGCACCGACGTGTCGGTGTCGCGCGTGGAGGTGGCCGGCGGCTGCTCGTGGAGGGCGTAGGCAATGGCCGCGTCGAAGCCGAGTTGTTCACCTCGGCCGAATGCCGCGGCGAATGCTTCCCTACCGAGGTGCTGTCGGGCCTTCCGTTCGGATTCCCGATGGTAGGCAAGCAGATTGGAATGTATCACCGCAGCACTACCGATCGACCGTGCCATTCCTTCCGCCGCCCCCATCAGGACCGCTGCCCGCTTCAGGTCGCCCAGGTCGCTGGTGATCCAGGCCAGAGCCTCGAGGCACGACGTGACCACGCGCGGGTACCGCACTTGCCGGGCCAGGTTCAACGATTCCTCCAGGAGCCGCACCGCACGATCCGGTTCTTCCCGTCGCCACACGTCAACGGCCAAGGCCCACAGCGAAAGTGAACGATACATCTTGCCGCCGTGTCCTTCGGTCATTGCCAGCACACGTTCGTGACATTCGACGGCCTCCGGTATCCGGTCGGACAGCCCGAGGGCCAACCCCAGCGAATACAGCATGCCGATCTCGCGGGTGGGTTCCCCACGTCCACGGAAATGAGCGAGGGCGGCCTCGAGGTGAGAAATGGCGTGCGGGAGGTCGCCGCTGTGGAGCGCCAGCGAACCGTCGGCGGCATCGACCAGAGCGCGCATCAGGGGATCGTCGGTCTGCGCGATCAGCCTGCGCCCTGCCTCCAGGAACCCGGCTGCCGCCTGCAGGTCGCCCTGCACACTGGCCATCACGGTGGCACGGTAGAGCGTTTCGACCCACTCGACCGTGGGCGGCCCGCTCTGGCGGGCGAGCAGCCGTTCGTACCAGCGTCGCCCCTCGTTGTAGAAGCCTTGGGAGGCCCAGAAGAGGTAGAGCTCGCCGGCGATGCGCAGCCCGGCGGCGGGATCGTCCTCGAGGCTGAATTCGAGGGCCTCGCGCAGGTTCGGTAGTTCCCGCCTGAGGCGGGCGATCCAGTCGAGCTGACGCTCGCTGACCCACTCGGCCCGCGCGGCGATTGCCAACGCCTCGTACCAGTCCCGATGGAGGCGGCGCAACGCGAGCTCCTCGCCGGACTGCTCGAGTTTCTCGACACCGTAGTCGCGCAGCGTCTCGAGCATCCGGAACCGCACCACCGACCCGGCCTCCTCCCGGATCAGGATCGACTTGTCCACCAGGGAGGTCAGCGTATCGAGCAACTCGCCCGCGGCCAGGCCCTCGCCGCACACGTGCTCGGCCGCGTCGAGATCGAAGCTGCCCGCGAACACCGCCACCCGTCCCCACACGAGTTGTTCGGTGGCGGTGCACAATTCGAAGCTCCAGTCGATGCACCACCGCAGGGTCTGCTGCCGCGTCGGCGCACCCCGAGTGCCGCGGGTCAGCAAGGCGTAACGGTCGGTCAACCGTTCGAGGATCTGCTCGGGCGACAGCGCCCGCAACCGGGCCGCGGCCAGCTCGATCGGCAGCGGCAACCCGTCGAGCCGATGACAGATCCCCGCCACCGCCGCCGCATTCTCCTCGGTCAGCGCAAATCCTGGCACGGCGGCCGCGGCGCGGTCGGCGAACAATTTCACCGCGTCGTAGCGAGACAGCGCCCGCAACGAGTACGGCCGCTGTGGATCCGGAACGCCCAGCGGCGGAACTCGCAGCACGGCCTCTCCGCCGAGGCCCAACGGTTCGCGGCTGGTGGCCAGAATCCGCACTCGCGGACACCCCCGCAGAAGCCGGTCGGCGAGTGCGGCGGCCGCGTCGATCATGTGCTCGCAGTTGTCGAGAACCAGCAGCATCTCTTGCGGGGCGAGGAACTCGAGCAGCGCCTCCCGCACCGGCCGCGCCGAATGGTCCCGCAGCCCCACGGCGGTGGCCACCGCGTCGAGCAGCGACGACTCATCGTGCAGTGCACCGAGCTCGACCAGCCGCACCCCGTCGGCGTAGTCGCGCTGCACCGCCGCCGCGACATGCACCGCCAGGCGCGTCTTGCCGACACCGCCGATCCCGGTCAACGTCACCAGCCGCGAACCGGCCCGCAGGTTCTTCGCCTCGGTCAGCTCGTGCCGGCGGCCGACGAAACTGGTCAGGTCCAGCGGCAGATCGCCGGTCGCGCCCGCCCTGGCGGCAGCCGCGGTGCGACGTCGCTCACGCGGCACTCGTTCGGGGCCCCCGGCCTCCGCGACCTTCCCGGCCCCGACCTCGACAGACGCGCCCTCGACGGACCCGGCTTCGTTCTCGTTGCGCAGGGCCATCTCGTCGACCGGGAAACCGTGGGTGCGTTGCAAGGCTCGTAGTTCCTCCCCAAAGTCCACAGCGGTAGCCGGACGCTGGTCCGGGGTCCGGGCCATCGCCCCCGTGATCGCCTCGGACACATCCTCGGGGATCCCGTGCTCCCGCAGGTCCGGTACCGGTTGCGAGGTGATCCGCAGGAACTGCGAGACGACCTGCTCCCCGCTGAGCCGTTCGAACGCGGCGTGACCGGTCAGCGCACTGAACAACGTCGCCCCGAGACCGTAGACGTCGGCGGCCGGACCGGGCGGATCCCCGGCCAGCACTTCCGGCGCGGTATAGGCCGGCGACCCGGTCACGGCGCCGGTGGCCGTCTTGAAACCGCCCGCGATCTGCGCGACACCGAAGTCGGCCAGCTGGGGTTCGTCGTAGTCGGTGAGCAGAATGTTCGCGGGTTTGACGTCGCGGTGCACGATCCCGAGCCGGTGCGCCGACTCGATCGCGCCGGCCATCTTCACCCCGAGCCGCAACGCTTGATCCAACGGCAGCGGACCCTGGCTGCGGATCCACGCATCGAGAGACCCCTGCTGGTGGTAGGGCATCGCCAGGTAGGGACGGCCGCTGCCGGTGGTACCGACCTGCAGGATGTGGACGATGTTCGGGTGCCCGGTCAGCCGTCCCATCGCCTGTTGCTCCCGGAAGAACCTCGCCCGGTTCTCCTCGTCGAGATCGACGGTGAGCACCTTGACCGCGACCGTGCGATCCAGGTCGGTCTGGGTGCAGCGGTAGACCACTCCGAACCCGCCGTGGCCGATCTGCTCGACCCCCTCGAAACCGGCAGCGGCCAGCTCCCCGGCCGGGTCGGGTGGGTATGTCTGCGTGTCGAGCGGATCCGCTGCGCTCATCGGAACGTGCTACTCACTCCGTCGACTCGTAGTTCGCACGCACCGGTCCCGACGGCACGACCGGCGCAAGTTCCTCCGTACGCCCCCACCTCCTGGGCGTCCCCTCAAGAATATCGCCGCGTGTCGTCCGGGGATCACGCCGAATTGCGGTCGACCGAGGACGCCGTTACGTCGCGAAGGAGCACCTGACGCGAACTACATCGGGACACAACAGATGTTGCGGCTCGCAACTATTTCTCGGCGACGATCTGGATGAGATTGCCGCACGTGTCGTCGAAGACGGCGACGACCGCGGTGCCGATGTCCGTGGGCGGCATCGTGAACTCGACACCCTTGGCGGTGAGCCGGGCATGCTCGGCCTCCACGTCGTCGACGGCGAACTGCGCCAACGGGATTCCGTCCTCCCGCAGGGCGTCCCGATACGGCTTGACCGCCGGGTGCCCCGCGGGTTCGAGCAGCAGCTGCGGTCCGTCCGGTGCGTCGGGCGAGACGACGGTGAGCCACGAGGCGTCACCGATCGGAATGTCGTGGTGCTTCACGAAACCGAGCACGTCGGTGTAGAAGGCGAGGGCGGCTCGCTGGTCGTCGACGAACACGCTCGTCAGGTTGATCCTCATCGGTCTGTCCTTTCGCGAGTGGGCCACCGCTCGGTGATCCGGGCGAGCGGTGCGGGGTCGAAGTAGTGGAACTTGGATCGTCCGCGTCGCTCCGTGACGACCAGTCCGGCGGACTCGAGCACCGCGAGATGCTGCGAGATCGCCTGGCGTGTGAGACCGAGACCGTGACGCATCGCGAGCACGGAACAGATCTCGAACAGCGTGCGGCCGTCGCCGGCCGCGAGTTCGTCGAGGATGATGCGGCGCGTCCGATCGTCGAGCGCGTGGAAGACGTCGGCCACGAGCCCCACTATAGGCAAGTGGCCACTTGCCTATCAAGTGCCGACCGACCGCGACCGGGCGTCGTACCATCGGACCCATGCGCGCTGCGTCGCTCGTCGATTCGTTCGAGGAACACCGGCCCCACCTGTTGTCGGTCGCGTACCGGCTCACCGGCAGCGTCGCCGACGCCGAAGACGCCGTCCAGGATGCCTGGCTACGACTGGACGGCGCGGATTCCGACGGCATCGAGGACCTGCGGGCATGGCTGACCACCGTCGTCGGCCGGTTGTGCCTGGACCGGCTGCGCTCCGCGACGGTCCGGCGCGAAAAGTACATCGGCCAGTGGCTGCCCGAACCGATCGTCACCCCGCTGACCGGCGCCACACCCCCGGATCCGCTCGAACAGGTCGTGCAACTCGAGGACAACCGCCTCGCCGCGCTCGTCGTGCTCGACACCCTCACTCCCGCGCAACGGGTCGCGTTCGTCCTGCACGACGCGTTCGCCGTACCGTTCGGCGAGATCGCCGACATCCTCGGGGTGGAACCCGCCGCCGCCCGGCAACTCGCGTCCCGCGCGCGCCGCGTCGCGGGCGCCGCACCCCCACCGGTGAGCGACGACGAGCACAACGCCGCCGTGCAGCGGCTCATGGAGGCGATCGCCACCGGCGATCTCGAGGCGGTCGTCGCGGCACTCCACCCCGACGCCCGCATGATCGGCGATGCGAACGGCACCACCCGCACCGCCGTCAACGTCATCGTCGGACCGGAGAAGGCCGCCCGGTTCTTCCTCGGCCTCGTCCAGAAGTACGGCGAACAGTCCCTGCTCGGCTTCACGCCCGCCCTGGTCAACGGGCAGCTCGGGTTCGTCAACAGCGGATCTCCCGGTGACGCGACCCACCAGGGATTCCCGGGCCGCATCATGGCGTGCACGGTCGTCGACGGACTGGTCTGGGCGGCCTACGACATCGCGAACCCCGAGAAGCTGCGGCGCGTCAAGGTGCCGTCCCCCTGGACCGACTGACAAGAGCTGGGAGCACCCGCATGGAACAGCGCCTGAGCTTCGTGACCCTGGCCGTCGACGACGTCGCCCGCAGCCGCGCGTTCTACGTCGACGGGCTGGGCTGGACGGCGACCGTCGATGCTCCGGGCGAGGTCCTCATGATCCAGGTCGGTGCGCACATCGTCCTGTCCCTCTGGGATCGTGCGCACTTCGAGGCCGAGGTCGGTGGAACCACATCCCGCGACGGCATCCCTCCGGTCACACTCGCGCACAACGTCGCATCCCACGACGAGGTGGACAGCGTGCTCGCCACGGCCCGTGCCGCAGGCGCCGGAACCGTCACCGGCGGTACGGACCGCGAATGGGGCGGTTACACCGGCTACTTCTCCGATCCCGACGGCTTCCGCTGGGAGGTCGCCTGGAATCCGGGGCCGGTCGGCGAACTCGTGCTGCCCTGAACGGCCGACTGGTCCGCCCACGGCACGCGGCAGGCGTCGGTGCTGAAGCCCTGGTCGTGGATGCCCAGCGCCGAGTTCATGCGGGCCCGCATGTTCTCCAGCGCGATGTTGTAGGTCAGTTCCACGAGCCCGGCCTGCCCGAAGCGGCGTTCGAGGTCCGCGACCTGCTCGTCGGTGACGTCCTCGCGGACGTTGCCGGTCATCGCATCGGCGTACTCGATGGCGGCGCGTTCGTCGTCGCTGTACAGGTCCGAGGTCTTGTAGTCGGCGATGTGCTCGAGTCGCTCGGTGTCGAGTCCGTCGAGGCGCTGCAGCATCGTCCCGAAGTCGACGCACCACGAACATCCGACGTTCCAGGCCGTGCGGTACACCGCGATCTCCCGCACGTTCTTCGGCAACACCTTCGACGCCCGCTGCGCGAGCATTTCGTGCACGGCGTTGCTGCGCATCAGGCCCGGATGGTGGGCGAGCACCGTGAACGGCTCGGGCACCTCCCCGAACATCCGCGCCGCCATCTTGTACGCGACCTTGGTCGCGGGGCCGGCCTGGTCGGGGGTCACCACGGGAATGCGAGCCATGATCGTCTCCGTTCGTCACCGGCCCCGTATGGGCCGCTCATCTTCTTGGACGAGGTAGCCTTCCCGAATGTGACAATACTGCCCGATCGAACCCACCGCACCCCCGCTACGCTGGCGAAATGGCTGAGATGACGTCACCGCGACCGGTCCGCACGGTCAACCGGCTCCGACCGTTCGCGTCCACGATCTTCGCCGAGATGACCTCCCTGGCCATCCAGCACGACGCGGTGAACCTGGGGCAGGGTTTCCCCGACACGGACGGTCCCGCGGCGATGCTCGAGGTGGCCCGTCAGGCCATCTCCGACGGCGTGAACCAGTACCCGCCCGGCCCGGGCATGCCGGAGTTGCGCCGCGCGATCACCGACGACCGCGCCGCCCGGTACGGACTCGAATACGACCCCGACGGCGAGGTGCTGGTCACCGTCGGCGCGACCGAGGCGATCAGCGCCGCGGTCCTCGGGCTCGTCGAACCCGGGGACGAGGTGCTGCTCACCGAGCCGTACTACGACTCGTACGCCGCGTCGGTGGCGCTGGCCGGGGCGTCCCGGCGCGCGGTCCCCCTGGAACGCTCCGGATCCGGTTTCGTGCTCGACGTCGACGCGCTGCGCGCCGCGGTCACCGACCGCACCACCATGCTGGTCGTCAACACCCCGCACAATCCGACGGGCACCGTGTACGACGACGCGACGCTGACCGCGGTCGCCGAACTCGCGTGCGAACGAGATCTGCTGGTGCTGTCGGACGAGGTGTACGAGCATCTGGTGTTCGACGGTCGCCGGCACACCCCGCTCGCGTCGTTGCGCGGCATGGCCGAACGCACCGTCACCGTGTCGAGCGCGGCGAAGATGTTCAACGTGACCGGCTGGAAGATCGGCTGGGCGCTCGGGCCGCGCGAGCTGATCGACGGCGTGCGCGCCGCCAAGCAGTTCATGTCGTTCGTCGCCGGGGCACCGTTCCAGCCGGCGGTCGCGTACGCGCTGACCCACGAGCAGGCCTGGGTCGCCGCACAGCGCGACGACCTGCAACGCCGGCGCGACCTGCTGTCCATGGCACTGGCCGACGCAGGGTTCGGTGTACTCGATTCGGCGGGAACATATTTCGTGTGCGCGGACGTCACCCCGATCGGCGTCACCGACGCTGTCGAGTTCTGTCGCAGCCTGCCCCGGCGGATCGGTGTCGCCGCGGTGCCGGTGAGTGCGTTCGTCGATCATCCCGAACGGTGGAATCATCTGGTGCGGTTCGCGTTCTGCAAACGCGACGAGATTCTCGCCGAAGGTGTGCGACGGCTGCGGACCCTGCGGGAGGCGCACTGACGTGTCGGCTCCCACCATTCCGTCCGATTTCGTGAGCCGGGCGGTCCAGCTCGCTGCCGCCGAAGGAGTCGATCTGGCGCCGGCGCTGGATGCGGCGCGGATCAGCCGGGCGGTGCTGGCGCAGCCGCACGCGCGCCTCACACCCGAGCAGGTCAGCCGGTTCACCCAGGTGACGTGGCAGATCACCGACGACGAACTGTTCGGACTCGGCTCGGGACCGGTTCCGCGCGGATCCTTCCGGGTGATGTGCCTGACCCTCATCCACTGTCCCGACCTGTCGCATGCCCTGACCCGCATGATCGAGGTCAACCGGGTCATGCGGACGCTGCCGACCCTGACGCTGACGCCGGGCCCGGAAACGACCTTCCTGGATGTGGGACTCCCCGACGTGGTGACCGAAAAGACCCGGGTCACCGTCGATTTCTTGTTGATGCTGCTGCACCGCTTCGCGGCGTGGCTGGTCGGCGGGCGGGTGCGCCTGGAATCGGTGGAAATGCCCTATCCGCAACCGGATCCGGTGCTCGCCCGCAGTTACGACGCGATCTTCGGTGTCCCCGTCACGTTCGGCGCCGACCGCGCGGCGCTGGAAATCGACAATGCCGCGCTGCGGTCGCCGCTCGTGCAGACCGAGAGCAGCCTCGAAGAATATCTGCGCGAGTCACCGAATCTCATGCTGTCGGAACGTGATTACGAGTCGACCGCGTCGGCGCAGGTACGTCGCATCTTCGAGTCGGGCATCAAGGGACGCACGGCCAGCGCGGAGGACATCGCCGACATGCTGTCGGTGAGCGCCCCGCACCTGCGTCGCCTGCTGCGGCAGGAGGGCACGTCGCTCGGCCACCTCCGTGAGGAAGTACTGCGGGACGCGGCCATCGCCGGCCTGCGCCGCGGTGAATCGGTGGACGACCTGTCGGCACGGCTCGGCTTCTCGGAACCGAGCGCGTTCCGGCGCGCGTTCAAGCGCTGGACCGGATCCACACCGCGCAGCTTCCGCTGACCTGCGGGCGGGCCCCGACCTCGGTCAGGCCACGCAGAATTCGTTTCCTTCCGGATCGGTCATGGTGACCCACTCGTACGGGCCCTGGCTTCCTCGGTACAGGACGGTCGCA